>Ga0206830_1103_pt2 | contig 7399 bp, 8 predicted proteins | sample Alteio_BWOrgCont_76_FD_152884 | JGI IMG/M metagenome (GOLD analysis project Ga0206830, IMG submission 152884) | Enriched cells from forest soil in Barre Woods Harvard Forest LTER site, Petersham, Massachusetts, United States -... | ecosystem: Environmental > Terrestrial > Soil > Temperate forest > O... | reverse complement strand
CATTAAAACTAATTTTGGTTGGTAATTGGATAAAAGAAGACTTTGATGTTCGTCAAGTGATTACTTCTAACCAAAATAACATTAAATATCAAAAGTGGGATCTTTCAGCTTTCGAGACGACTCAGCCGCCAGTCAAGCCATTTGATTATTCTGGTCAAAAATCAAAGGTTGTCAAGTCAGTAGAAGAAGCACGCAATGCTCCTCGTTCATCATTTTTTAGCCCGAAACATACGGTTTATGTGGTGAAAGATGATCAAGAACTCGATAACAGCGGAGCTGAACATAAAGATCAACAGTCATCCATGTGAGCTGCTAGCAAATGAAGTGGGCATTGATTTAAATCATGCTTTTAGCGTGCCCACATGCTTTTCCTGACCATATGCCAAAATTCTTTCATCTCTTGTTAAAAGCGTTAACCCCTCTACCCTGGCCGTAGATACAATTAGCCGATCAGCAGGATCTTCATGGAAAGCACCTGGTAAATAACAACTTTCTACTGTGATAGAAGGTGTTAAAGGAGCAATTTGAGCATGAGTTAATGCAAGAGATTTATTTATCCATTCTAAACAAGGCGCTTCCAAAACAATACGTCCTTTTCTATCAAGCATGCTTATTTCCCATAAAGAAATAGCAGAAAGATACAATGCGTTATTTTGTATCGCCTGATCAATGATTTTGCGAGAAGCTTTTGTGAGCGTTTCATCGCCATTTACATACCAAATAAAAATATGAGTATCTAATAAAATAGCATCCATTATCGATGAGACTCCCATGAAACATCCAGTGGGGCTATAATATCTCCATTAATAGCCACTGAGCCTTTTAGACATCCAAAGGCGGACACAGGTGTTAGATCTACAGGAACTAATTTAGCGACTGGCTTGCCATGTTTAGTAATAATGATACTAATATGTTTTTTATTCACATCATCCATTAATTGCAGACATTTCGCTTTAAACTCTCCTGCTTTGATCATATGGGCATTTTTCATATAAAATTCCTATAGTCATATTACCATAGTCATAGTATACACCAACGAGAAAGTTTAAACCACCATCCGTTTAGGTTTCACGCGATAGTCTTCTAACATCTCGCCCATGCCTAGAAAGCGCTGGTCATCGCCAATAATAAGACGAACGAAACCTTGTGATGGCGCATTAGTCACACGCACAGGTTGACCCATACGAATGTAGAAAGCAGCGGAAGTGGAAAGGATAACGCCGGGAAAACCAGCAACAGAAGTTTCTACAGGAAGCAGGAGACGATGCAAAGCATCAGCGCCTTCTTGACGATGAATTTCTTCTAAAACCGTTAAAGTATACATGGGGCAAGAAGTATAAGGCGCCACCGCGGAGCGTCGCAATTCTACGACGTGCGCGCCACAATTTAAAATTTCACCAACATCATCCACTAATGTTCGAACGTAAGTGCCTTTACTGCAGTGAATATGAAAACGAAATAAATCTTCTTGAACACTTTCAAGCTCCAGAGAATGAATATGAATAGAGCGTGGCTCACGCACCACTTCAATACCCTGGCGTGCTAATTCGTATAAAGGCTTACCTTTGTATTTTAACGCAGAAAACATCGGCGGCACTTGTTCAACCTTGCCATGAAAAGGACGTAAGGTTTGTCCCATTTTTTCTTGCGTGACATGTGCAAACGAACGCTCACTGATGACCTCTCCTTCTACATCTCCCGTAGCAGTTCTTTTGCCTAATCTGGCTGTAACATAATAATATTTATCTGAGTCTAATAAAAACTGAGAAAACTTGGTTGCCTCACCAAAACAAATAGGTAGCATACCGGTTGCGATAGGATCGAGACTACCTGTATGACCTGCTCTTTTTGCTTGAAATAAACGCTTCACTTGTTGCAAAGCACCATTGGAAGTGATGCCAGGAGATTTATCTAATAAAAGAATGCCGTTGATATTTTTTTTAGGGAAGTGCATTTCATTTTCCTTTTAGAGCTTTGTTGAGCAACGTACGAATTCGCTGACCTTTGACTTGAGAATCATCGTAGTAAAACCGCAATTCTGGAGTAATACGTAACTGCACAGTATGCGCCAAACGATAACGCAGATATTTAGCGCCATGATTAAGAGCAGTGATCATTTCTTTAGGAGGATGATCTGTCATAAAACTTACATAGATTTTTGCATTCTTTAGATCACGAGAGACGATCAATCGCGTGATCGTCACACCATGAAAGCGCTTATCTTCTGCTTCTTGCAATAAAATTTCAGATAAAGTCGTGCGAATTAAATCAGAAATACGTTGCATACGAAAATCTTTTGGCATTTCTAGTTTCTCTTTATGCAATTTCTCGTTTTGTTTCTATACGTTCAAAGACTTCAATATGGTCGCCTGGCTTAATATCGCTAAAATCTTTCAATACAACGCCACACTCTAAACCATTGCGAACTTCACTCGCATCATCTTTAAAACGTCTAAGAGATTCTAGGGCTCCCTCATAAACAACTACACCGTTGCGGAGAATACGTAAAGGGTGATTACGCTTAATAATTCCCTCTAATACCATACACCCTGCCACCACACCCATTTTAGATGAACGGAATACTTCTCTTACTTCAGCCACACCAATCACTTTTTCTTGCACATCAGGCGCAAGATAACCACTCATGATGCGTTTCACCTGCGTAATAACTTCGTAAATAATATTTTGATAATGAACGACCACACCAGAAGATTCGATCAGTTTTCTTGCTTCTGTATCTGCACGAACATTAAATCCAATAATCACTGCATGAGAAGCGATTGCTAAATTAACATCGGTTTCTCGAATACCACCAACGGATGCTGAGATTACTTTTGCTCGAATTTCAGGGGTCGATAATTCTGATAAAGCATGAGCAAGCGCTTCTACTGAACCTTGCACATCGGCTTTTAAAACCAGATTTAAAGTCTGCTCTGTTTTTTCTTCTCCCATACGCAGCATAATATCTTCTAAGGTAGGCGAAGTTCTGGCCATCTGTGCCTCACGTCGTTTCTTCTGTCGGAATGATGCTACTTCTCTTGCACGCTTCTCATCAGGCACCACCACAAAATCATCACCTGCTTGCGGAGTGCTCGACAGACCTAAAATTTCCACAGGAATAGAGGGGCCTACTTGCTCAACAGGTTTACCTACTTCATCAAATAACGCACGGGCTCTACCATATTCTAAACCAGCCAAGACAATATCACCGCGACGCAAAGTACCTTGCTGTACTAATACACTGGCTACAGGTCCACGACCTTTATCTAGGCGCGACTCAATGACAACGCCTTTAGCAAACCCATCTTCAACTGCTGTTAATTGCATCATTTCTGCCTGCAATAAAACGGCATCTAATAATCCATCCACGTTCTGACCCATTTTTGCAGAAATAGGCACAAACATCGTTTCACCACCCCATTCTTCGGGCAGCAATCCATGTTTACTTAATTCTTGTTTAATACGATCAGGATCTGCTCCTGGTTTATCCATTTTATTCACTGCCACTACTAAAGGTACGTTAGCAGCTTTTGCATGCTCTATTGCTTCCACTGTTTGCGGCATCACTCCATCATCTGCGGCAACCACGAGCACGACGATGTCTGTTAATTTTGCTCCACGTGCTCGCATAGCAGTAAATGCTGCATGACCAGGAGTATCTAAAAATGTAACGCCACCCTTGGGTGTTTCAACATGATACGCACCAATATGCTGCGTGATGCCACCGGCTTCTCCTGCCGCAACCTTTGTACGACGAATATAATCTAATAAAGTGGTCTTACCATGATCTACGTGACCCATAATAGTAATAACCGGTGAACGGGGTTTAATTTCCCCTTCCGCTTTAATGTCTTTAATTAACTCTTCTTCTAAGGCCTGCGAGCTCACACATTTTGCTTTATGCCCCATTTCTTCTACGGCCAATACGGCTGTTTCTTGATCAATGACTTGATTGATAGTGGCCATTAACCCTAACTTTATTAATACTTTAATAACTTCAGCTACCTTAACAGACATTTTTTGTGCAAGATCACTGACAGTAATCGTTTCAGGGATACTCACTTCATGAACCATGGGTGCGAGTGGTTTAGTAAAGGCCTGCACTTTAAATCCAGCTTGCGCTGCACTTAATTTCTTTCCCTTTCCACCACGACGTCTAGAATGCTCTGACTCTTCTTCTTCTTGATTTAAAACTACCCGCAAATTACCCCCATGTCGGAGTAACTTATCGAAGCTAACTTCTTCTTGCCGACCCGCTACTGTACGTGTTTTTTTCTTCTTTTTGGGGCGTTCTTCTTCGCTTTCTTCTAATTGAAATTCATCTCCATGACGCTTTTCTTTACGCTTGCCATCACCTGCTTTAGTTTTATCTTCTTCCGCAACAACAGGTGTTACAACTTCACCTGTCCCTGTCGTCTCTACAATAGCAACAGGAGGAGAAATTTCCTCTACAGTCATTTCGACAATTTCTGTAGACTCTGTCGGCAATTTTTTCTCAGCTTCTGTAGTTTTTAATTTCTGCTCTTCTTCAACAGTAGCGGGTCGTTTCACATAAGTTCTTTTTTTACGGACTTGAACACTGACAGTTTTACCCACGCCATGCCCGCTGGTGATTTTAATTTCACTGGTTTTAGCACGTCTTAAAACAATTTTTCCAGGAACAGCATCACTTTTAGCCCCATGGTGGGCTTGTAAATAATGCAAAAGTTTTTCTTTATCTTCTTCCGCAACCACATCATCTGGGCCGGAGGCCGGTATAGCTGCTTGCTTAAATTGAGTCAGTAGCCGCTCAACAGAAATACCAATTTGCAGCGCTAATTGCTGAACAGAGATGCCATCTTGTTTTACTTCAGAAGTCTCTTTTTTCTTTTTTGGTGTCGTCATTTTATTCCTGTTTCATTATCAAACCATATTTTTCGAGCTGTCATAATTAACCGCCCTGCTGTTTGCTCATCAAAGCCAGGGATCTCCAACAAATCGTCTACAGACTGCTCTGCCAAATCTTCTCTTGTCGCAATGCCGTGATTAGCTAACACATAAGCAAGATGTTTTTCTATGCCTTCCATCTCTAAAAGATCAGCAGCAGGTTCACGCTGCTCCAATACTTGCTCTTCAGCTATGGCTTTCGTTAATAAAGCTCCTTTAGCACGCTCACGTAAAGTATCGACCAGATCAGCATCGAAGCCTTCTATTTCCAATAACTCTTGAGTAGGAACATAAGCAATTTCTTCTAATGAAGAAAATCCTTCAGAAGCTAGCATTTGTGCCATATCTTTATCTACATCTAACTTTTCCTGAAATAAGGCCACAACTTTTTCATCTTCTGCTTGCGCTTTAGTTTTAGCTTGTTCTTCTGTCATTACATTAATAGTCCAACCGGTGAGCTCTGTTGCTAATTTGACATTTTGTCCATTTCGACCAATCGCTTGAGCCAGTTGTTCTGTTTTTACTGCAATATCCATGGCATGCGTGTCTTCGTCTACGACAATAGAAGCTACTTCAGCAGGGGCCATAGCATTAATAACTAATTGTGCAGGATTATCGTCCCATAAAATAATATCGATACGTTCGCCGCCCAACTCGCCTGATACTGCTTGTACACGTGCTCCACGCATACCGACACAAGCGCCAATAGGATCAATACGGCCATCATTGGTTTTTACAGCAATCTTAGCCCGTGAACCAGGATCTCTTGCAGCCGCTTTTACTTCAATTAATTCTTCGCCAATTTCTGGCACTTCAATTTTAAATAATTCTGTGAGCATTTCTGCTCGAGTTCGACTGAGCAACATTTGTGGCCCACCACGTCCATCAATGCGGATATCGTATAACAAAGCACGCACTCTATCTCCAATACGCATAGCTTCATGAGGAATCATTTCAGCACGTTGTAGCGTAGCTTCGACATTATTGCCTAAATCGACGATCACAAATTCACGCGTGGCTTTTCTCACAACGCCATTCACTAAGTGCCCCATTTTTTCTTTATAGGCATTCACAATTTGGGCTCGCTCAGCTTCCAAGACTTTTTGAATAATCACTTGTTTCGCTTTTTGTGCAGCAATACGTCCAAAATCCACGGACTCCATGGGTTCAATGATATATTCACCGACTTTAATATTGGGCTTTTGCTCTCTCGCTTGGGTTAAAGTGAGCTTAGATTCCCCACCATCACTGCTTTCTTCATCATTATCTTCAATGACCAACCAATGGCGAGTAGTATGATAGTCTCCGGTTTTGCGATCGATCGCTACCTTCACATCAATTCCATCAGTAGCTTTTTTTCGGGTAGCCATTTCTAAGGCGGCTTCTATCGCTTGAAAAATAACCTCACGCTCTACCCCTTTTTCATTGGATACAGCCTCAACCACGAGTAAAATTTCTTTGTTCATATACACCCCCAGAGCCTCTTACCATGCAATATTATAAGCTGACATCCGCGATGACATTGGCTTTTTCCACTTCAGAAAAAGGCAGCGCCACTTCCCGCTCTTTTTCGAGCAAAAGATAAATATGCTCGCCCTCTATGCGTTGCAAAATTCCTACAAAATTTCGTTGCTGTTCAACTGGCGTATGTAAACGCACTTTTATACGACGACCCTGTTGTTTTTGATATTGCTCAAGCTCAAACAAGGGACGATTTATACCTGGAGAAGAGACTTCCAAAGTATACCTCTCCAAAACAAGGTTCTCTACATCTAACATGGCGCCTATTTGTCGGCTTACCTTGCTACAATCTTGTACAGTTACGCCATTTAAACTATCTATATAAACACGAAATAGCGTATTTCTATTTTCTTGAGCAAACTCACACCCCACCCATTCATAGCCTAATGCTACTACTAAAGCAGCCAATTTCTCCTGCAAAACGGGACTTTGTTTACGCATCTTCAATACCTAAAAATAAAAAACCCCATTCGGGGCTTTTTTATTATATCTCAAATTTGGTAGCGGGGGCAGGATTTGAACCTACGACCTTCGGGTTATGAGCCCGACGAGCTACCAGGCTGCTCCACCCCGCAATAATAGAGGCGTCATTGTATAGGAAGATGACTCATTTGGTCAATAATAGTTTGCAATTGTGGTTCCGATAAAATACCAGGGACATAGTTGATAGCCTTTGAAGGCGCGCCTGACTTGATGCTGGAATTAGCCACAAAAAATGCTGGAGTACCGATTAATTTTAGGTTTTTAGCTAAGGTAACATTGGCTTCAACAGCCTTTTTTAATAGCAGCATCATTCATATCTTTCTTCAACTGATCGATATTTAGGCCTACAGTTTTAGCTACTGCCATGATTTTATCTTCGGTGAGAACTGCATTTTCTTTAAATAAAGCTTCCCGAAATTCCCAATATTTGCCTTGTTTATTTGCTGCCAAAGCCGCTCTGGCTGCCGCT
>Ga0206830_1102_pt1 | contig 7648 bp, 3 predicted proteins | sample Alteio_BWOrgCont_76_FD_152884 | JGI IMG/M metagenome (GOLD analysis project Ga0206830, IMG submission 152884) | Enriched cells from forest soil in Barre Woods Harvard Forest LTER site, Petersham, Massachusetts, United States -... | ecosystem: Environmental > Terrestrial > Soil > Temperate forest > O... | reverse complement strand
AGTGGTGCAAGTACCTACACCTGGACTCCTAATACAAATCTGAGTGCTACAACAGGCGCAACCATAACTGCTAGCCCAACTGTAACTACAACATATACAGCAACCGGAACAAATTCCAATGGTTGTATAAATACCCAAACGATAGTAATAACATTGAATCCTCTTCCATCCGCAACTATAGGTTCAATTACAAATGCAGGCTGTGGCGGCGGCGGCGGTGGAAGTGCAAAAGTAAATGCCACAGGAGGGACCTCTCCATATGGCTATTCCTGGAATACCTCGCCCATCCAGACAAATGCGACTGCAACCAATCTTTCATCGGGTACATATACAGCTACAGTAACTGATGCCAACGGTTGTAACGCAACTGCGTCCGTAACTATTCAGCCTACGGCTTTGCCAACACCATCAGTAACTACCATACCGGTATGTGGCAGCACTACGGGAGACGCAACAGTAAGGGCAAGTGGTGGCGTAGCGCCATATACCTATGCATGGAGCACTTCTCCGGTTCAAACAAATATAGTAGCGACCAATCTTTCAGCAGGCAGTTATTCTGTGTCTGTAACAGATGTTAACGGATGTGTCGGAACCGCTTCTTTCACGATAAGCGCTTCTCCATCTTCTCCGGTAGTTAATGTAGGCACCATAACTGAAGTCAGTTGCAATGGAGGAAGTAATGGCAGTATTCCCGTAACAGTTAGTAGCGGCACTTCTCCTTATACATATTTATGGAACAATGGTCAAACAACTTCAACGGCCACTAATCTTAGTGCAGGAAGTTATTCTGTTACGGTTACGGATGCTTCCGGTTGTACAGGAACAAGTTCAATGGAACCTGTAACTCAGCCTAATTCTCTGGTAGTCGGAATATCTTCAAGTCCGACAACCGGTTGTGGTAACAGTGTGACAGGAAGCCCGACAGTTAGTGTTAATGGTGGGGTTACACCATATGCATATCTGTGGTCCCCAAGTGGTGGAACCAATGCTACCGCAAGTGGTTTAGGAATTGGTTCATATACCGTCCTTGTAACGGATGCTAACGGATGTACTGCATCTCTGCCAGTTACTATTTCCGCCGCACCTTCATTAACAGTTACAGTAACATCGATTTCAGCATGTTTACCGGCTACAGGCAGTGCAAAAGCGATTGTAAGTGGAGGTACTTCACCATTTGCTTACTCATGGTCCCCAAGTGGCGGCTCCAATTCCTCTGCACCCGGCTTAAGTTCAGGAACATACACTGTTACTGTGACCGATGCAGAAGGTTGCAGTGCAACAGCTACTGCCACTATTAATGCATACAGTGTTCCAACTGTTAGTGTAACACCTTCTTCCGCAAGTATGAACCTCGGTCAGAGTGTTATATTCACTGCGACAGGAAGCAATGGCACAGCACCATATAATTTTAACTGGGATCCATCTGATGGTATTACCATCGGTACAGGTGGAACCGTAATAGCCAGTCCTGTTTCTTCCCTGACATATACTGTTACAGTAACAGATGCGAATAATTACTGCAGCAGTGATGTTACCGTACCTGTGACAGTCATCGTTCCTGGTGTGCAAACCCCAACCAGTTGTGACACGTGCCATGGCTGCTGCTGCAGTCACCATATTGTAACCAGCAGCGTAATTAAAGAATGTATTCTTAAATTCATTTACAAGCTTATTTCCTCCCGGATTACCATATAGTGTATCATAAACAGGATCTACAAGAAAAGGGTCATAGACTGAATCGGCAACTGATTTGAAGAAATCTGTTACCCGTTCGGTCGGACTTGAAATAGAAAGGTAATTGCTATTTATAAAACCTGCTGTTACAGCTTGCTGGAATGTACTACATGCTGCCATCTTTTCATCAAAGGTTTCACTGGTCACCGTATCAGGTGCTTGCACCTGTTCATATTTCTGGCAAACGACATAATAAGGGTATTCCGGATGGAATTGCACAAGTGACTGTGCCCATGTAGGTGACCAGTAATTTCTAAAATCACTGAAATTTTTAAGATTTTCAGGGAATGTGTAATACTGATTCGTCGTCTTATTGTACTTTAATATATTGGTATCTGTAGTGTTATTTACGGCAGGCGTATAATCTCCTGTAACCGGATCCTGCGACAAAATAACAATTGACCGGTTGCCATTACCATCAATATAATAAGGATACGTATTACCGTTTAGTATTACACTTGGATAATGCCAATTGCCTTTGCCATTTGCAATATTCACCGGCAGATGGTTGTTCAGATTGAAAACAGAAACCGGGAAAGAATTCGGGTCTGTAGTTCCTGAAGCTGTCAGATATTGCCCATATTGTCCATCTGGGCTAACATCCGCTAACATCTGATCATACTCTGCATCACAAAGAGTATTTTTCTTACACGGCTGACCGCATTGCTGATACAAAAAGTCATATTGTTCTGCTGTACCTTTACCAGCAGCAACAAAAGCATCCCTGTCTCCAAGTGATTTAGTGCAACTCTGACAAGTAATGTGGCAGTTACAGGTATCAACATTTGCCAAAGCCTGCTGTTCAAAATTTGATAAGGTCTTTACACAACCTGCCCTGTTGGCTGAATCTATATATGCGGCAACATAATAATGCAATGCGGATGTATCTACAGTAAGTATCTTGCTGATGGTATAATTACCTGGTGTTAGTACCATCGTTACTCCTTCTGTATCACTATACAAATGATTGGAACTGCATCCAGCAATGAACTCAATAGTGTCTTTTCCTACTATATGAAACAATCCTTTTGTAGCTGTATCAGTACTAACTATTGTGCTATTTCCCAATACTGTATCCAATGGATTCTCTCCTTTGGTTGCTGCAACTATCTGTCCGCAATCATTTGTAACCTTTATTTGCAGATCATACACACAATTGAAACATATCTTGCTGCAAGGCACTCCCAGTGTATCTACTTTCAGGAAATATTTAAACCTGTAGGCACTTGTGTAGCCGACTGTGATCTGTGAATTGAACTCAATTGCAGTATGATCAAGGTTAACAGTGTTATTACTGCTCTGTCCCAAAGAATTTTCAGCGAACAAGTCCACGCGCAGGTTTTGTAATGCGCCATAATAGCTTGGTATTGGCGAAAGGTTAAAGTTTCCTGTACTATCCTTCCCCGGGGCACCCATCAGACAAGTGGCGATCGTTCTTCCTTCCTGATCAAGATATGATGCACTTGCCTGGCCATTAGGATCAATCACGATATTCTTTTTATAATGGGTGGCATTTCCAACTTCCGAACCGAACATTCTGTCCAGTTCTATTTGATTAGGCTGACCATAAATAAATTTTGATTCATGCCCGTTGCCTATCTGGAACTGGGGCCCTACTCCACCCTGTGAACGCACCCTTCCTGTATTATCTGGAGTATATTGTGTCTGAGAAAAAGGATATCCATGTGCATCGGGTATGTAAGCATAGAAACCATACTGTCTTGGATTATTCGGTGAATAATAGTTAGACGAACCAGATAACCTGCTCATACTATCTGCACCTACTGTACATGAATCTCTTGTGTCCCTGTCAAAATATAAACGGCTGTATATCGGTTGGGTGTTTATTCCAGGTGTAGTATCATGGGTATTGAAAAGCGGATAGTAATGCATTGAAGGCTGTGCATTTGTGCAGGAAGGGAATTTAACCGGTACGGGTAATACATTAACCGCCGGGCGACCCTGGTAATCGTATATAGTTTGCCCTACCAATACATTGCTATCTGAATTCATCTTAGTAACTGCTTCACGGCTGCGCATACTACCATCGTAATACGTTACTACTTCTTTCTTTTTTCCTTCTTCGGCAAATGTTGAATTATATTGATAATCTATACTGTCGCCTGTATGCGGTGAGGTTATCTGATAGACCGGTGAAGGATAAATTCCAAGCGCTGTGGCAACACTGCCGCTATCTGCAATACTCCATGCTCCTGTAACAATTACAGAAGGATTGAACATATCTACTCCTACACCACGTACACGATATATCAGGTAACCATGCTCATAAATAAGGCTAAGACCATACGGAGAAAATGGAACGGTTATACGTGTACTGTTAAATCGGAAATTATAGGATAACTGGCTGGCAGGAATGTAGTTGCCAGAGTTTACATCGTAATCATTCACAAAGGTCCACTCGACATCATAGTTTTCCGCACCCGCCTGTGTTGACCAGCTTAACATAAGGTCATCCGGATTGCTGCTACAATCTATATCAACCGGCACTGGGGCATTTACTGAAGGCGACATAAGTCCAGCTGTTGTATAATCATAGTACCTCTGCAATTGTATATCTCCATCAAGATATACATTAGCCGGAAGGGTTGGTGAAGATACAGGTGAACCATTCAACACTTCAGTGATCCCCGTTATTTCAACTGTATAATTGTATGCATTCTTAAAAACAAAAGCAGCTTTATCACGATAAGTCGTATAAGTGAAAGGCGTATAAATCACTGTAAGACTCTGGTATATCGGCCCAATCGTATTTCCATTATTATCTGTTCCATTGATGGTCAAATTAACCGTGCATGTCATTGAATCCGGGTAATACAGTAGTGTATTATGATCAATGCCTAGTGTAATAATGTCCTCTACATTGTAATCTCTGAAGCTTCCCAATTTAGGTGTCACATCAAGTGTTTCTGTAGCACAGGCTGTATTGGCTGGTATTGTAGTGCATCCGTTTAGCCCAGCTTCTATACGCTTGTGTATCGGAGGCAAGCCTCCGGCCTTTACCTCCATGGAACCCCACAGAAAGACTAAAAGGACTGCTGCTATTTTAATACTTGTTCTCATGCACTATTTTTTTGTGGTTCGGGTCAGTACACGTACATCGGACAATTTGAATTTTCCTGCATAACGGGGTTTTAGAAAATACTGGTCGCCCTTTTTGCTCACATAATTGTCAGTATCAAAAGCGTTCTTCTTATCTGATACAGAAGTGGTCCAGTTATCAAGATCGATCTCTACTCTTGGCCTTGTAGATTCATTACTGCCTGTTCGCTTTATTTTTTTGCTGTAATACAATACTACTTTTACAGGTAGGCTATCCTTTATGGTCATCTCGTACGAGGTGAATGCGTACCCTTCTGAAAACTCCAACCTGTAATAGGTATATTTCTCTGACTTTGCTATCTCAGCATGTGTACACATTTTGAAAAGTGATTTTGTATCCATCGCACTAAAAGAAGGATCAATGGATTTTGTAGGGTCAGCAACCATAATTGTTTTTTTTGCACTATCGATCACTATCCTGCATGTATTATCCTGTATGGTGTATACCCCTAAAATATAACTACTATATTCATATTTATCTCGCTTGAAATAACCTTCAGACCTGTCATGATATATGCTGGAACTGTAATCCTCAAAGGAAGATTCAGTAACATTCAACTGGCATGTGGTCATGTGCAGCATATACTTGTTCAATGCAACAAGGTCGGAAACAAGAACACTCTTATCAATAACTGACCACTGTAAATTACTGCCGGCAAAAGCATCCAAAGCCATTAGCGACATCAAAAACAATATTATATGTTTGCGTATCCCTTTCATCTTATTTTTTTTGAATTCCGGTCCTGCTTTCCTGTATTGTCATTATGCCTCTTTCTGTTTCTTTTTTCACCCGTACCAGCTTACCTTCTTCATCATATTCATAAATGGTAGCATAATTCCTTTCGTCTAGTACTGCCATCAGTCTTAACGTATTGGGATCATATACATACGTTTTCAAAGTACCATTAAACGGAAATACTCTTATATCATCGAAGTTACATTCCCCACTTGCGCATGACAATTTAATATCGAAGGTGCTGGCAGTAATAGGCACAGTAAACTGCGTCTCTATTCGCTGCCATCCATCTATTATCCTTCCCTGCGGACTAAAAGCACCTAGTGTTGTGGTTCCGCTGGACGTAGTGAATACCAGATTAAGTTGAGGGTTCAGATATGTTGTATCTGTAGGAGGAGCATTATTGTCCTTAGCCCAGATACTAACTAGATAGGTCTTTCCAGGTATCAGGTTCAGACCGCCTAGGCACGTGTCACAACTGGTTGGGGTTTGCACACCAGGAACGATGACTGTCACAGGTACGGTAACATCACTGCTGCAGTAATTATTCGCATCTGTTACTGTAACAGTATATGTCAGGGAAGAAACAGGACTGGCTATTACGGTTCCACCTGTACCGATGGTAATACCATCAGATGGATCCCAGTTAAAATTATATGGTGCTGTGCCATTGCTTCCTGTCGCAGTGAATATAACACTCTGACCGAGGTTCATACTTGCGGAAGAAGGTGTTACACTAACAGTTGGAACACTGTATGCATTAATAGTGGCAGTAGCTGTTGCACTGCAACCTTCTGCATCGGTCACAGTAACAGTGTATGTTCCTGAACTTAAGCCGGGTGCAGAGGAATTGGAGCCGCCACTTGGGGACCATGAGTAAGCAAATGGTGAAGTACCTCCACTTACAATCGCTTTTGCACTGCCTGTAGCCGGTAAACATGCTGAAATCGATGTTACTGTAACTGTTAATGAAGGTGCGGCGGAAATAGTAACTGGCAGAGATGCAGTACATCCGTTAGCATCCGTTACAAGGACGGTATATGAACCAATTCCTAAACCACTTGCGGTAGCATTGGTTCCACCACTTGGGGACCACAGATATGCATATGGTGTAACCCCACCATTAACACTAACTGTCGGGCTTCCTGTCACACTGTTACCACAACCGGTTGTCGGACTTGAAGATATTCCGACTACCAGAGAATTAGGCTGAGTTACAGGTTCCATTGAACTTGTTCCTGTACAACCGGAAGCATCCGTAACCGTAACAGAATAACTTCCTGCACTAAGATTAGTGGCCGTTGAAGTTGTTTGACCATTGTTCCATAAATATGTATAAGGAGAAGTGCCGCTACTAACTGTTACGGGAATACTGCCATTACTTCCTCCATTGCAACTGACTTCAGTTATGGTGCCTACATTAACTACCGGAGAAGATGGAGAAGCGCTTATCGTGAAAGAAGCGGTTCCGACACATCCGTTAACATCTGTTACAGACACAGAATAACTGCCTGCTGAAAGATTGGTCGCTACTATATTTGTTTGAACCGGAGAAGTGCTCCATGCATAGGTATATGGCGCTACGCCACCACTTGCCCTTACTGTTGCGTCTCCCGTAGTGCTGCCACATACCGGTATGGTAGTTACTGATGGTGTTGGCAAAGCCGTAGGCTGAATAGTTACGGACGCAGTTGCGTTACAACCGTTGGCATCAGTTACTGTAGCTGTATATGTACCCGATGAAAGATTGGTTGCAGTCGCATTTGTCTGGATGGGCGAGGTATTCCAGGAATAGCCATATGGAGAGGTCCCTCCTGTGGCATTTACTTTTGCACTTCCACCGCCGCCGCCGCCACAGCCTGCATTTGTAATTGAACCTATAGTTGCGGATGGAAGAGGATTCAATGTTATTACTATCGTTTGGGTATTTATACAACCATTGGAATTTGTTCCGGTTGCTGTATATGTTGTAGTTACAGTTGGGCTAGCAGTTATGGTTGCGCCTGTTGTAGCACTCAGATTTGTATTAGGAGTCCAGGTGTAGGTACTTGCACCACT
>Ga0206830_1101_pt1 | contig 7739 bp, 5 predicted proteins | sample Alteio_BWOrgCont_76_FD_152884 | JGI IMG/M metagenome (GOLD analysis project Ga0206830, IMG submission 152884) | Enriched cells from forest soil in Barre Woods Harvard Forest LTER site, Petersham, Massachusetts, United States -... | ecosystem: Environmental > Terrestrial > Soil > Temperate forest > O... | reverse complement strand
TTTTTGTGGCCGAAGGAAATGCAGAATACATTGATAAATTATTGCAAACATTAAAGCCGGCAGAAATTATTTATCAGCGAAATTTCCAAAAACATTTTAAAGAAACATTCGGATCAAAATTTTATACCTACACTTTAGAAAGCTGGATTTTTGACAGCGCTTATGCAACAGAAAGTTTGCTGAAACATTTTAACACACATTCATTAAAAGGTTTTGGTATAGAAGAATTGCATGATGGAATTATTTCTGCTGGCGCAATTCTTCATTATTTAAAAGATACAGAACATCCAAACTTGCAGCATATAACTTCTGTGCAAAGAATAGATCGGGATGATTTTTTGTGGATGGATAAATTCACAATAAAAAATTTAGAATTGCTCGGAACCGGAATTGACAACGGGCAAACATTAATAAAAGTTTTAGACAACACAATATCTCCAATGGGTGCGCGCCTGCTAAAACGCTGGCTGGTTATGCCTTTGAAAGATATCAGGAAAATAAATGAACGGCTAACACTCGTGGAATTTTTAATAAAAGAAGTTGATTTAAGAAATAAAATAACACATCACATTAAGCAATGCGGAGATATTGAAAGGTTGGTAAGTAAAATTCCGGTAAAGAAAATTAACCCGCGTGAAGTGATTCAAATTGCAAGAGGTTTGCAACATATTCATGAAATAAAATTAATTACAGAACATGCGGGGAATGATTATATAAAACGTTTATCTGATGCATTGAATCCATGCAATTATATTGTTGAAAAAATTATAAAAGAGATTAATGAAAACCCGCCGGTTGTTGCATCAAAAGGTAGCGTTATAAAAAGCGGCATTAATAATGAACTCGACGTCCTCCGCAAAATTGCAAATGGCGGAAAAGATTATTTAATTGAGTTGCAACAAAAAGAAGCTGAAGCAACGGGAATTTCTTCTCTCAAAATTGCGTTTAATAATGTGTTTGGTTATTATTTAGAAGTTACAAATATTCATAAAAACAAAGTTCCATCAAGCTGGATGCGCAAGCAAACGCTTGCAAACGCTGAACGTTATATCACTCCTGAATTAAAAGAATACGAAGAAAAAATTACCGGCGCAGAAGAAAAAATCCTTGCGATTGAAATGGATTTGTATGAAAAATTATTAATAGAATTACAGGATTACATCGCGCCGATGCAGGTGAATGGAAATATAATTGCTGTGCTTGATTGTTTGATTTGTTTTGCAAACAACGCGCTCCATTATAATTATAAAAAACCTGAAATACACGATGGCATTGAGTTTGACGTGAAGGAAAGCCGTCACCCGGTTATTGAAAGAAATTTGCCTGCTGGTGAAAATTATATTGCAAATGATATTTTGCTCGATCCTTCTTCGCAACAAATTATTATTCTCACAGGGCCAAACATGAGTGGTAAAAGTGCGCTGCTGCGTCAAACAGCGTTAATAACATTAATGGCGCACATCGGAAGTTTTGTTCCTGCAAGTATTGCAAAAATTCCGCTGACGGATAAAATTTTTACGCGCGTTGGTGCATCTGATAATTTGAGCGGCGGCGAATCTACTTTTATGGTGGAGATGAATGAAACTGCGAGTATTATTAATAATCTCACATCACGCAGTTTGATTTTGCTGGATGAAATTGGCCGCGGAACTTCTACGTATGATGGCATTTCTATTGCTTGGAGCATTGCAGAATATTTACACAATTCTGCGTTTGCGCCGAAGACTTTATTTGCGACACATTATCATGAATTGAATGAGTTGGAAAATAAGTTAGTGCGCATAAAAAATTATCACATCACCAATAAAGAGGTTGGCAAAAAAATTATTTTTCTTCGCAAACTCGCGCCTGGCGGAAGTGTGCACAGTTTTGGAATTCATGTTGCAAAGATGGCTGGCATGCCGCCTGCACTTATTAATCGCGCCAATGATATTTTAAAACAACTGGAAGATCGTGAAAACAAAGATGTTTCCGGCAATGCAAAAAAGGCTGATTTAAAAAATGCTATTAAACAATTAAGCGCACCGCAATTACAGCTTTCTATTTTTGATGCGCACACAGAAACTTTTGATGAGATAAGAAAACTGTTGGAAAACACAGATATTAACCGGCTCACTCCTGTTGAAGCGTTATTAAAATTGCAGGAGATAAAAGGGTTGCTGAAATAGTTGTCTGAACTGGGATTTGAGGGGATTTTTGGGATTGACAGGATAGTTTTTTGGTTGAAGGTTTGAGGTTTTTGATTTTTTTGTTGCACAAAGTGCGCAAAGGATAAACACAAAGTTTCACAAAGATTTTTTTGCCGGCAACCTGCAAAAACCTTGAAGGTTTTGCAAGATATTTATTTATAAAGTCTCTAATAAAACCTTCAAGGTTTACGGAGCGGCTTTTTTACTTTTATTTTTCACTATTAATAAAACCCGTTCATCACATTCATTTGAATTCCGGTTCAGGCAATTGCTCATTAAAGAACAAATGTACAAGTGTGCGACGCCACTGAAGCTGATAGTAGTTCAAATGCCCGGACAACAAATAAATTCCCTGCAAAAAATATAAAATTTACAAAAGCAACTTTTATCAAAAACAACACGTTAAGGAGTATTAATAAATCTTTGATATGCTATGTAAAACCTGGTTCGAAAATATAAATTTGGCGGTTAAACCTTAACCCGTTTAATTTTGTCATAACCACCGCCTCGGGATTGCACCAGCCACTGTTTTCATTTCAAATTGTTTATGAATTATTCATATCAAAGAAAACTTACTGTAATTTGAAGTTTCCCCCGCAAATATCTTTGGTGGTAATCCTGCTGCTATGTTCATTAATAAATAATGCGCAGGAACCGTTGCACCTTCCATACGTTCAAAAAAAAGACAGCACTGTAAAAAAATATTCACTTTTTTCTTACAACGCCGCTAACCAAACAGACATTACAGATGTTGCAAGAAGTGTTTTAAAAAAAGGTTCATTAAAACGCCCGGAAGATGCCACACATGTTCCCGGTAAATTACATATTTCTCCATTGGTGGCGCCCACATATACGATACAAACCGGCTTTGGCGCGCTTATTGGCAGCGAGTTTGCGTTTTATACAGACAGCAACAAAAATGAAAATATTTCGAGTATACTTACCAGCATTAATTACACGCAATACGCACAAACTATTTTCCCGATTGAAACAAGTATCTGGACAAAAAACAATAAATATAATTTTCAAACCGACTGGCGCTATTTAAATTATCCATCACTAACGTATGGCATTGGCGGCGGTACGCCGTTAAGCAACGGGTATTATGTTGATTATTATTCTATCCGTTTGCACCAGGCGCTTTTCAGATCGATTGCGAAAAATACATATGCAGGTATTGGATATGATTATGATCATTTCTGGAACATTAAAGAAGAAAATATTGCAGGCGGCGATTCTGCCAGCGGAAAAACAGATTATGACATTTATGGGTTTAGCAAAACGGCTACTGCTTCAGGCATTTCAATCGGGTTGTTATATGATTCACGGAGAAATTCTATTAATCCCGATAATGGATCTTATTTAAATTTTTCCTACCGCCCGAGATTTACTTTTTTAGGAAGTGATGCAAACTGGGAATCATTATTGGTTGAATTCAGGCATTATGAAAAATTTCCGCGCAATTCAAATAATGTGTTTGCAGTCTGGAGTTACAACTGGCTCACACTTCGCGGAAACCCGCCGTACTTATTATTGCCCAGCACAGGCTGGGATGCTTACTGGAACACAGGAAGAGGCTATACACAAGGCCGTTTTCGCGGAAAAAATATGGTTTATTTAGAAAGCGAATACCGTTTTGCAATAACGCCAGATGGTTTAATCGGCGGCGTGGTTTTCGGCAATATGGAATCAATCTCAGAAAAAACAACAAATAAATTTGAATATATCGCGCCAGGTTATGGTTTGGGTGTACGAATTAAATTGAATAAATTTTCCAAAACCAATTTCTGTGTTGATTACGGCTGGGGAAAAAGCGGTAACAAAGGTTTTGCGCTTAATATTGGTGAGGTTTTTTAAGTTTCGTTTAACCATTGCCGTTAGACAGATTAATGATTTTAATTTTGGCCACTGAGGTTCTCAGCGTAAACGCAGAGTCGCGCAGAGAAATATTTATCTCTGCGAAACGCTGCGGCAAAATTTATTTTTAATGACAGAAGACATTAATTTTATCCTATGAAAATACAATTGTGGTCAATTGGAAAAAACCATGAAGATTATATAAAAAATGGTGTGGAAGATTTTACAAAACGCATCTCTAAGTATTACCCGGTTCAATGGACAATTATTCCGCCTTTAAAAAATGCAGCAACGTTGTCAGAAAATGATTTGAAAAAAAAAGAAGGCGAAGTGATTTTATCATTATTACAAAAAGATGATTACTTAATTGCGCTTGATGAAAACGGGAAACAATTTTCATCAGCGGCGCTTGCAAAATTTATTCAAACACGCGCAAATGAAAGCGCCAAAAGCCTTGTATTTCTTATTGGCGGCGCTTTTGGAATTGATGAAATCATTTTAAAAAAAGCAAACTACAAATGGTCTTTATCTCAACTAACTTTCCCACATCAATTAGTTCGTTTATTACTGGCCGAGCAAATTTACCGGGCATGCACTATCTTGAGAAACGAAAAATACCATCATCAATAATAAATTTTAAAAATGCCGATAACACTATTTATTATCATTGTTACCTGCCTGGTTTCGTTTGTTGCTTTCAACAATCAAAAGATTTTTGATGATTTGATTTTTTTTCCACCAGCAATTGCGAATCAAAAACAATACTATCGTTTTTTTACCTGCGGCTTTATACATGCAAATTATATGCACCTTGGTTTCAACATGTACGCCCTCTGGATTTTTGGCGGAGCTGTTGAAGAACAATTTTTGAGCGCCTTTGGCGAAAAAGGAAAATGGCTTTATTTATTAATGTATATTTCTGCACTTTTCTTTTGTCTTTTACCCACGTATTCAAAAAATAAAGAGAATTATCATTATCAAAGCTTAGGCGCGTCCGGTGCGGTTTCTGCAGTTGTGTTTGCCTACATTTTTTTCGATCCGCTGCGCAGGCTTGGACTTGTATTTCTTCCGCAAAATATGATGATACCAGGATTTGTTTTTGGTATTTTATATCTCGTTATTTCATCTTATATGGATAAAAAAGGAGGCGGGAATATTAATCACTCCGCGCATATTTTTGGCGCGCTATATGGCGTTTCATTTTTAATTGTAACAGGAAGTTTTTTATCAAACTATAATTTATTGCAGGATTTTGTACAGAAAATCCATTCGTTCATCAGTTCATTGTAATTCGATTTTAAGAAATTTTTTTGTAGAAGGCAAAATCTTAAAGCGGTTATCAATACGCAAACCAACAACCCAGATAATTTTTTTATTCATTTCAATCACCCAGGTTTTTTCTTTTTCTGTTTGCGGTAATTTATTATCAATAAAAAAACGATTTAGTTTTTTCTTTTTTTCCATTCCCAAAGGATAAAAATAATCACCTTGTTTCCATTTTCTTAATAATAATGGGAATTTTATTTTGTCAGCATCAAGCATTGCGACGGAGTTGACGGTTGGCAGATGACTGTTGACAGCAGAAATTTTATTGATATGCAATTCGCCTTTTTCAAAGACAATTAATTTTTCATCTGCTTCAATTAATATTGTTTGTGAAGATTGATTTTGATTTGGCGAAATGATAAGCCAGTTGCGGTTTTTAAGAATTCTGTGTGTTGATGATTGAATGTATTTTCCGGATTCACTCTCAAGCAAATTAATCACTTCTTCTGTTTGCCTGACAGAAAAATTGTATGCTTTAATAATTTCAAAAACGATTGTGTTTAATGGAATTGATTTTTTCAATTTCAAAATTGGAATATGAATTTCATCGCCTTTATATTCCAGCAAACTTTTTTTATGAAAGCTGACGGATTGCTGATACAGCAATTCAACTTCGCGAAAGCGATTAATATTTTCAGCAACATTATTAATAGCTGACGGATAAATTTGCTCTATCAAAGGAATAATTTGATGGCGAAAATAATTGCGCGAATATTTATCCGATTCATTGGAACTGTCTTCTACCCAAGCCAAATTATTTTCTTCAGCAAATTGTTTCAGTTCTTCTTTTTTTGCAAATAATAAAGGCCGGATAATTTTTTCCTGCTTCGGCAAAATTCCCCGCAAACCTGCAATGCCAGTGCCTTTGAAGAAATTCATTAATATTGTTTCGATGTTGTCGTCCTGGTGATGGGCGGTGAGAATAAAGTTGACAGATGACAGGTGAAGGTTGACAGCATTATTATTTTCTGTATTCCTGTCAGCCCTCAACTGTGAACTGTGAACTAAAGAATAAAACCATTCATACCTCAACTCCCGCGCTGTAACTTGTATGGGAACTTTATTTTGCGAAGCGTAATTTATTGTATCGAATTTTTTTACAAAAAATGTTACGTTATATTTTTCAGCAAGCTGCCGTACAAATTTTTCATCACGTTCACTTTCTTCATAGCGCAATTGAAAATTGCAATGAGCAATTGCAAAATCTAAACCAGATTGATAACACAATTCACATAACACAACAGAATCCAACCCACCACTTACCGCCAACAGCAGTTTCTCTTTTGGTGAGAAAAGATTTTCTTTATTAATAAACGCTGTAAATTTTTGAAGAAGGTTCATGAAATTTTAAAATAACCAGATTGGAAACATTAATAAATTTTACAAAGAAAATTCAACTTCATCGCTCATACTTCTGACTTCATGCTTAATAAACCAACTCTTCATAAGCCGCCTGCAATTCATTATACGCATGATTATCTTTTGCCAGTTTCGCAACTTCCATTCCTTTTTCATACCAATAAATTGCGGAATCTTTCTCACCAATATTCTCCAGCAATTTTGCCAAATGATAATATGAACCAATATAATTTGGATCGCGTTTTAAAATATCTTCAAACAAATTCCTGGCTTCATTATTATTTCCTGCTTTGATGTATTCCAGCGCCAGTGCATGTTGTACAAAACTATCGGCAGGGTTTGCCTGCAGAAATGCCTTCAGTTTTTCCACCCGATCATTCATCAATAATAATTTTTCTGATTTTGTTTGCTCAACCTCTTTTCAATACTTATCTTTGTATTGGTTGCATAAACAACCTTATTTTTCACTTCAATTTCAGCCAATGAAAATTTTAGTCTGCATCAGCAAAACGCCCGACACTACAGCAAAAATAGCTTTCAAAGATAACAATACGAAATTCGCTGCCGATGGCGTGCAATGGATTATTAATCCTTACGATGAGTGGTATGCACTCGTTCGTGCTATTGAATTAAAAGAAAAAGATCCCTCAACAGTTTTGCATTTAGTTACGGTTGCGCTTGCAGATACAGATCCTATAATCCGCAAAGCTCTTGCACTTGGCGGCGATGAAGCCATCCGTATTAATGCAGAGAGCCACGATAGTTTTTACATCGCTTCGCAAATTGCGGAAGTTGCAAAACAAGGCGCTTACGATTTAATTTTTACCGGGAAAGAAACGATTGATTATAATGGATCATCCATTGGCGGCATGGTTGCCGAGTTACTTGATCTTCCATATATTTCTTTAGCCACAAAGTTTGATTTGAATAATCTAACGGCCACGGTTACACGAGAAATTGAAGGCGGTGAAGAAACTGATGAAGTGAATTTACCTGTCGTTGTAAGTT
>Ga0206830_1090_pt2 | contig 7885 bp, 7 predicted proteins | sample Alteio_BWOrgCont_76_FD_152884 | JGI IMG/M metagenome (GOLD analysis project Ga0206830, IMG submission 152884) | Enriched cells from forest soil in Barre Woods Harvard Forest LTER site, Petersham, Massachusetts, United States -... | ecosystem: Environmental > Terrestrial > Soil > Temperate forest > O... | reverse complement strand
ATTTTCCAATGCTGTTAAAAAATTATTTCAAAAAATAAAATTAGTAGATAGCCCTACTTTTTTTGGTGGTAGGAAAAGTAATCTTAAAGACTGGGATGCTAATGTAGAAAAAATACTTCCTAAAAAGGGAATGTAAAGATAACGTTTGATTATTCTATTTAACTAATTCCAACATCAACCTCCTCCATTCCGCTGCAAGCTTTATTGATGGCTTTAAAGCATGTTTTAGATAAGAATCTGCAAATATTTCTCGAACAAACTCTATTTAATGTATTAAAAGAACTTGATAGAATAGGCGATGTAAGTGCAGCTGCAGATTTGCTATACTATTTATTAAATGAAGGTGTTTTTTTAGATAGCAACCGTTTTTGGCAAGTTTTTCACAATGAATTTTCGCAAGAGGTGGAGGGTGATATGGCGACTATTGCGCAACAGCTAGAGCAAAAAGGTTTTAAAAGAGGTCTAGAGCAAGGTCTAGAGCAAGCTAAAATTAAGATGGCTAGGCAGTTGCTAGTTGATAAAAAGATCAGCAATATGAGTCAGGACGATTTAATTTCACTGATCAAACGCTCAACAGGTTTGTCAGAAAAAAAGATTCATGCTCTTAAGAAAAAACATTAAGAATCTAAATTTTACTCCAATTCTGCTTGTTCAATAAAACTAAATCTTTGAGAGATTTTCTTTGCCGATGTGTTTACTTGCTCTACGTCAGTATGTGCTTGTTCTATATGTTTGGCTAAACTATCCATGCGTTCTTGAAATCGTCTGAAATCATTCGCTAATAATCTCAAGTGTTCTTGTATGATGTGCAATTGCTCGCGCGTGGCAGCGTCTTTGAGTACAGCTCTGGCCGTAGTTAAAATAGCCATGAGAGTCGTAGGAGAGGTCATCCAGACTTTCATGCGATGGGCTATTTCAACAAGATCGGGATAGCGGGCATGAATTTCCGCAAAGATAGCTTCCGCAGGAATAAACATGACTGCGCCATCTGCGGTTTCACCGGGAATGATATATTTCTCTGCAATATCTTGAATATGCTTTTTAATGTCTGCACGAAATTGCTGTTCGATAGGGCGTTTTTCGATGTCTGAAAGAGAGTTATTCATTAATAAACGAAAGTTTTCTAACGGGAATTTAGCATCGATGGCAATATTGCCGGAAGGTTGGGGTAAGAATAAAACGCAGTCAGGGCGTTTTTGGGTACTGAGTTGATGTTGTAGCGAAAAATGCGCTTCGGGTAAAACATTTCTGACTAAAGCAGATAGTTGTACTTCGCCAAAAGTCCCGCGCGAGCGTTTGTCTGTTAAAATTTCCTGTAAGCTTACAACATTAGTGGATAATTCTGAAATTTGCTTTTGCGCTGCATCAATTAAGGCTAACCGTTTTATAATATTCGTAAATGTTTCATTGGTTTTATCGAAACCTTCCATCAAGCGTTTTTCGACCTGCTGGTTGATTTCTCTTAAACGCAGATCAGTGGTGTAGGTTAAGTTTTCCACTTTCTTGCTGACTTCTTGTGCATAATCTTTTAAAGCTTCTTTGACTTGCGAGCGTGTTTCATTCACACCATTTTGCAGCGTATCTTGCAGAATTTTCAAAGATTCTAGCTGCCGCTTGTCGAATAAAGAAGAGAAATCAGCGTTTTTTTGGAAGGCTTGTAATTGGTGCTTGTTATGTTGAAAGGAAATACGAATAAGAGTAGCTATATTAATAGTCACTAGTAAAAAAATAAGAATAGTAAGCGTCATTTTTTAATCTCAATGATGAACGCTTACTATCGTATAGAGAGGCAGCTTTTGAGTAAAGCGAAAGTTATTACCCGCAACCGTTGTTCGATAGCGAGGTATGTACTAGGTTGTCAGGCTTAGCATTTTTAATAGCAGCAGACAGAGTATCCTTGGTAATAGGTTTAAATTCATCAAGTAGAGGAGTAACAGCATCAGTTGTTCCAGGTGAAATAAATTGTCTAGTTACAGCTGTTGTTGACTGTTCAACTTTAGGTGCTTCTACTGCTTTTGCCTCTGACTCAGCATTGGAAGTGGGATCTTTTCTTGCTGATTTTCTATTTTTACACCAAGTGATGAATAATCTTAATGGTATACGCAATAAAGCTAATGGTGCAGTAGCTATTTGTGTAAGGCCACGGGTTAATTTTATAGCCATGTACAATGCCACAGCGACAGTATTATATGCCGTGAGTAGTATGTGTTTGCCGGTATTTAAAATATTGTTTCCAATATTGCTTAAAGGAGTTTTATTGATCTCCCAATGAAACATAGCTGATGCTATATGATATATAGCTGTTATTGCATTAAAAAGAGTTAATTCGAATGCTCTGATCATTGCTCCGCCAGTATTTTTTAAGCCGCGCCATATTTGCAGAGCATCTAAAGATATATATTTTTTACGATTAGCATCATAAGTTCTTCCTGTATCAGCTATGTCTTTAAATATATTTAAAATCTCAAATGCAGACATAAGATATAAATATGTTTTGTTAGAATTTGTATTTATAAAATGGAGAGGATTAGCGGAAAGCGGCCTTTCATTTTCGAATTCGGTTCCATCGATATTTAATTTAATAGAAGTATCATGGAAATTATGGGAATTTAGAGTATTTCCGAGGGTTACCTGCTTAGGGTCGATGGCTTCTTTATTATAGTTATAGTCATTAAAAGTTTTTACAATGAGTTTTTTTAAGTCTTCTCTCCAGCTCATGATGCCACCTCGTTTATAGTTTGTATAAATATTATACTGTTTTATTGATTTAAGTCAAATAATATCAATTTAGTAGTTAAATCAATAGGTTATCTTTTGATCACAGCTCCCACGAAAATTTAAAAATAACACCTATACTTAAATCTAAAGGCAAATGAGGAGAGGTTATTTATGCCAATTCCAAAAAACCAAAGAACAGCAGAATTAGAAGCAGCAAAACAGCGGGCCCGAAGAGTAGCAGAAGTAAGAGACGCAGCAGCAAAAATAGAAGCAAAAAAAGCACCAGTAGAAGTAGGTAAACCAGAGATTATATGTGTGATTCATAGACATCGTTTCAATTTTAGAGATAGAGAATTTTATGCCTAACCCAAAAAGCAGTGTCGCTAATATTGGATTATTTGCTAGAGAGCAAAAAACAAATTCTATAGAGCATCCATCCATATCAAAATTCGACAGTCGGTTAATGATATTGTAAAACGTTCATTGACGGAAGCACAATATCCTCGGCATAATCCTCATCACTAGATGAGAGGAGAATAAAAATGTTTGATCGCTTGAGCTCTAAAAAACCTTTGCTGCAGGATGTAAGCTTAGATGATGAGATTCTTGCTTGGGAACCCAAAGAAGAAAAAAAGCCTATTATGCCAGGGCTTCTTGCCGCTAGAAAAGCAAACTTAAAAACTATTCCACAATCAAAACTTCTTCCTGGGGATATTCTTTTATTTCTTTCAGAATCTTCACATGTTGTAAAAGATGCTACAATATGGGGAAATAACGCTCAAAAAATAAATGAAAAATGTCCTATTCTAATTTTTCGATCGATAGATAAAAGCTTTGGTAAGATGATTGCAGAAAAAGCTGACTTTACTGCTCATAAAGGTACTAAATTAGTAACTGAAGCAATAGCAGAGGCTTCAATAGATCCAGATATGTATTATATTCAAAATTCTATGAATTATCGTTTAAGTCGCTCCACCAAAAATTTACAAGAGTTAGAGGCTGAATTATTTAAAAATCCTCAGTATAAAATGCTCTTCTTCATAAATCAGCAAGCGGGTAACCCTTATAAATTACTTTGCTCTGAAGTAGATAGGCATCTAGTCCGATTATCAGAACAAACAACGGAGAGAGCACAGAAAAAACATACTGACTCTTCCAAAGTTTATGAAACATCCAAAGCCATGCTAAAGCAATTCTGGGACTCCAAGCTTAGCCCGGATGGAAAAGCGCAAAAATTGCTGTCGTGGATGGAAAAGCCCTTTGCTGTTAACACGGGCTATGGTATTCGCACGCCACTTTCTCTGGGAGCGCTCAATACAGTGAGGAAAAGTTTTTCAATATTTCAATCTGTCATTGAGCGTGGTGAAGGTTCTCCAGATACTTGTCTGCATCCAAAGCAGCCATACAGCCGGAACCCGCAGAGGTAACAGCCTGCCGATAGATAGGGTCAGCCACATCTCCGGCTGCAAATACACCAGGAACGCTGGTTGCGGTAGCATTTCCATTACTGCCGCTTTGGACTTTTATATAACCATTCCCCATGTCTAATTGACCTGTGAAAATGTCTGTATTCGGCTTATGACCGATGGCGATAAACGCACCTGTCACTTCTATGGTTTTAGTTTCGTTATTATCTGTGCGTTTTAGGCGAATACCAGAAACACCCATATCATTGCCGAGTATTTCATCTACCGTGCTATTCCATTCAAAATGAATTTTCCCCGTGGTTTCTGCTTTCTTCATCAGACGATCTATAAGAATTTTTTCTGAACGTAGTTTGTCGCGACGATGAATAAGTGTCACACTAGATGCAATATTAGAAAGATACAGGGCTTCTTCAACGGCGGTGTTCCCTCCGCCAATGACCGCGACTTTTTGATTACGATAGAAAAAGCCATCGCAGGTGGCGCAGGCAGAAACGCCTTTGCCTTTATATTTTTCTTCAGAAGGAATACCTAAATATTTAGCATCAGCGCCTGTGGTAATAATCAGGGCATCGCAAGAATAATGAGTACTGCCTTTCAATAAAAAAGGCTTTTTGGATAAATCAGCTTGCGTAATATGATCTGAAATTACTACTGTTTCAAAGCGTTCCGCATGACGCTGCATGCGTTCCATTAAGGCAGGGCCTAATAGACCTTCCACATCTCCTGGCCAATTATCGACATCCGTTGTAAGTGTTAGCTGACCGCCGGGTGTCATTCCTGAAATGACAGCGGGTTTAAGATTAGCGCGAGCTGCGTAAATAGCAGCGGTATAGCCGGCAGGTCCGGAACCCAAAATAATAAGACGATGGTGTTTTATATCTGTCATGACATTCTCACTCCCGATGAAGGGTGGTATATTACCCAAATATGATTTATTTCGCAAAAACTTGAGATGAATAAAAAATGAGACAAGCTAGAAAAAAAAATAACTCTTCAAATTTTCGTTATTCTTTAACTGAAGCGATGAGGCATCGCCTACATGAAGGCGGTCTGCTTATTCTTTGCGCAGCTGCCATCTTTTTATTAGTGTCCCTTTTTACCTATACCCAAACGGATCCAGGCTGGACCACCATGACAACCACCCATAAAGTCATGAATTGGGGGGGGAGAGTCGGAGCTTGGCTTTCAGATGTGCTGTTCTTTTTATTCGGTTATGTGATTTATGTGCTCCCCTTCCTGATGCTTTTTTGGGGTTGGCGAAGTTTTTTACAGAAAAAAGAAGAGAAACATTTCTTTCTACCGGATCGCGTAGTCAAGAGTATAGGTTTAATGATCTTATTAGCCAGCGGTTGTGGCATGATGCATACTTATTTTGGCCATTATGGAGTTGCTTTTCCTGCGCGTGCAGGAGGAGTGGTGGGGTATCTAGTCAGTAAAGGTTTAACACGAGTATTTAATCCTTCAGGGTGTTTATTATTACTATTTACCGGTTTTTTATGCAGCATTACTCTCACAACGGGTTTTTCTTGGCTAGCCTTTGCACGTTATAGTGCTTTGTTTATGGTTGAGCGCTTGAAGGCTCAATGGAAAAAAAATGCGGTGGTAAAAAAATCACGCCCCGTTAGTCAATATGTCAGTCAACATTTAATCGAATCTGTTCCTGTTATTCTGCCGTCACAAAAACAAAAGCCTAAAATAGTCTCTCCAAAAATAACTTCACCTGTCGTCTTAAAGCCAGGTGCACTACCCCCTTTGTCTTTATTGAATCCGCCTGTGCCTTTAGAAGAAAAACCTTTTTCTCATATTCGCTTTGAAGAGTTATCACAATTAGTTGAACAACGTTTATTAGATTTTGGCGTAGAAGTGAAAGTCACAGCTGTGCATCCTGGGCCTGTTATTACGCGTTTTGAGTTAGAGTTAGCGCCGGGTATTAAAGTGAGCAAAATTACAGGGCTGGCCAAAGATATTGCACGATCATTATCGGTGGCGAGTGTTCGCGTTGTAGAAGTCATTCCAGGAAAATCTGTTATTGGTCTTGAAATTGCTAATGAAAATCGAGAAGTAGTTTCTTTGAGGGAAATATTAGAATCTTCGCAATATATAGAACAATCTTCGCCTGTCAGTCTTGCTTTAGGTAAGGATGTATCGGGTACTCCAACGATTGTGGATCTTGCAAAAATGCCACATCTTTTAGTGGCTGGCACAACAGGCTCCGGAAAATCTGTGAGTTTAAATGCCATGTTATTGAGTATGCTTTATAAAGCAACTCCCACAGAATTACGTTTCATTTTAATTGATCCTAAAATGTTAGAGTTGTCGATTTATGAAGGCATTCCACATTTATTAACGCCAGTTATTACGGATATGAAAGAGGCATCTAATGCTTTCAGATGGTGTGTTGTTGAAATGGACAAACGTTATAAACTAATGGCCTCTCTCGGTGTGCGTAATTTGGCAGGGTATAATCTTAAAATTCAAGAAGCTATTAAACAAGGTAATCCTCTCTCTCAACCGGAATGGCTTTTAAAGCCAGGGGAAGAGGCTAAACCTCTAGAATCACTTCCTTTGATTGTAGTCGTTGCTGATGAATTAGCAGATATGATGATGGTAGTAGGTAAAAAAGTAGAAGAGTTAGTGGTGCGTTTAGCACAAAAAGCACGGGCTGCAGGTATACACTTAATTCTAGCGACACAACGTCCTTCCGTAGACGTGATTACGGGTCTGATTAAAGCGAATGTTCCAACGCGTATAGCCTTTCAAGTGTCTTCCCGTATAGATTCTCGCACTATCTTAGATCAACAAGGGGCAGAGCAGCTTTTAGGGCATGGAGACATGCTGTATTTACCCGCAGGGGCAGGCATACCTGTTCGAATACATGGGGCCTATGTGTCAGATGAAGAAGTGCATCGCGTGGTTGCAGCTTGGCAAACCTATGGTAAACCAGATTATTTAAATAGTGTTACCGAAGAAAGTGAAGATGAAGCATCAGGAGAAAATCCTCAAGGTGAAACTGATCCTCTATACGACCAAGCTGTCCGCATTGTCACAGAATCTCGCCGCGCCTCTATTTCGCTCATTCAAAGACGTTTACGTATAGGCTACAACCGCGCTGCTCGTATGATGGAAGAAATGGAAAATGCCGGATTAGTCAGCTCAATGGATACGGGTGGCGGAAGAGAAGTGCTAGTAGAGCCCATTAATTGACAAAAAGCACACATTGTCATTTTTAAGGCCTCCGGCCTTACGAAACTCCGGTCATTACACATTCGTTACTAACACTGTCTCATTCTCTTGACCAATGAAGTGCAATCGTTTTTTAGCTTTAGCCTTAAAAGCATCGTAATATTTTAAGTTCGTTAAAACGTATAGTTTCTTATCGCTGTTCCAGCGTTGCCAGAAGATTTCTTCAGTAATTAACCAAGGCTTAGTATCTTGAAAAGACATGCCATACCAAAGTTCACGCAGCCAATTATCGTTATGTGGAATGCCTGGATCATTCCAGTCCGCAACAATGGTGATGCGTCGTTCAAGATAAATGGGTAAATCTTGAAAGTATTTATAAAAAGTGACAATTTCATCTTGAGAGGAAAGATCAGGCTTAATCTGCAATGCAAGAGATTTGGTAGAGTTTTGATTAATGATAGGTGCACTGCCGACTAAAATAAAGAAAAAGACACCTGCGGAAAGAAAAATGGTATTCAAGACAGGAGCGAAATGTTTTCTGGTTAAGAATATGATTA
>Ga0206830_1099_pt1 | contig 7898 bp, 10 predicted proteins | sample Alteio_BWOrgCont_76_FD_152884 | JGI IMG/M metagenome (GOLD analysis project Ga0206830, IMG submission 152884) | Enriched cells from forest soil in Barre Woods Harvard Forest LTER site, Petersham, Massachusetts, United States -... | ecosystem: Environmental > Terrestrial > Soil > Temperate forest > O... | reverse complement strand
ATCAGCCCGTTGTAAGAGTAGTTCTAAAAACTCTTTGGGTATATGTTCAGCCATTTACGCTTGAGTAGATAAAGTTTCTTTTACTTTATTGCTAACAATAGTCATATCTGCCCGTCCTTGTAGTTTGGGTTTTAATAGACCTATTACTTTCCCCATTTCTTTCGGAGAAGAAGCTCCTGTTTCAGAAATAGCTTCTTGAATGAGGCGATCAATTTCTTCCATGCTTAGCTGAGTCGGTAAATATTGCATAATGACGCTAATTTCTTCTTTTTCTTTAGCGGCTAAATCAGCGCGATGACCCATTTCATATTGAGCAATGGATTCTCGACGCTGTTTAATCATCTTGTCCAGAATGGCAATTATTTGCTCATCACTCAGGGTGATGCGCTCATCTACTTCGCGCTGTTTCAAGGCGGCCAGAATCAAACGAATAGTGCCCAAGCGGTCCTTCTCATGACTGCGCATGGCTGTTTTCATGTCTTCCGAGATTTTTGCCTTTATTGCTGAAGTCATTTTATTTCCTTTTAGCCTTGTTTACTTAGATTGAGGCTGGCGATCCCTTTCTAGCGCTAATCTTTCTCGCAATAATTTTTTCTGGTAACGTTTTACTGCAGCCGCTTTTTTACGTTTGCGTTTCCACGTTGGTTTTTCATAGTATTCATGGCGTCTTAAATCCGATAGAATACCGGCCTTCTCGCACAGACGTTTAAATCGACGTAGGCTGAGTTCAAAATTTTCGTTTTCTCTAATACGAACGCTTGGCATAGTGAATATGTAACTCCTATAACAACAGTAAAGTATGAATGAACGGGGCTAGATTCTAATGGTAAATCAGAAGAAAAGCAAAGCAATGCTTGTTTTGGGTATTGAAACTTCCTGTGATGAGACAGGAATTGCCTTATACCATGGGGAGCAAGGCTTACTTACCCATACGCTTTATAGCCAAATTGATATCCATACCCCCTATGGGGGCGTCGTGCCAGAACTTGCTTCTCGCGATCATATTCGTAAAGTCACTCCTCTCATTGCTGAAACGTTAGAAAAAGCAGGTATTTCTAAGGGGCAATTAGATGGCATAGCCTATACTGCAGGCCCGGGTTTAGTAGGTGCTTTGCTGGTGGGAGCGACTATTGGTCGCACTTTAGGATGGGCTTTAAATATTCCTACTATAGGGGTGCATCATTTAGAAGGGCATATATTAGCAGCATTTTTAGAAGAAAATCCGCCGGCCTTTCCTTTTGTAGCTCTTTTAGTGTCGGGTGGGCATACGTTATTAATCGAAGTAAAAGGAATAGGCCAATATCGTCTGTTAGGAGAGACTATTGATGATGCAGTGGGAGAGGCGTTTGATAAAACAGCCAAATTATTAGGTTTAGGCTACCCTGGGGGTGCTGCTCTATCTCTACTGGCCAAAAAAGGTAATCCGGAGCGATTTAAATTTCCTCGGCCTATGTTAGATCGGCCAGGTCTAGATTTTAGCTTTAGCGGACTTAAAACATGCGCTCTTCGCACGGTAGAAAAGCATGGCTTAGACGATCAAACCCGTGCAGATATTGCAAGAGCCTTTCAAGATGCGGTGGTAGAAACATTAGTTACCAAATGTAAGAGAGCTTTGCGCGAGGTAAATTTATCTCGATTGGTTATTGCTGGTGGGGTAGGTGCTAATTATGCTTTACGTGAAGCCTTACAAAATCTGGATGCTTATTTCCCTCGCTTAGAATTTTGTACCGATAATGGCGCCATGATTGCCTATGCTGGTTATATGCGGCTTTTGATGGGACAGCAGGATGATCTAGCTATTCAGGTCTACCCCCGATGGCCGTTTCAGTCCCATTAAATAATCTTTTTATATTTTCGCGATGGCGAATAATCAAGAATACGCTCATCACAGCAACCACCCCTGCACAACGTATATTCAGAAAATATGCGGCATAAAAAGGAACAAGAAGTGTCATGATGAGAGCAGCAAGAGAAGAATAGCGAAATAGTATAGCGACTAAAACCCAAGTTAGCATCATAGTTAAACCTAAAGGCCACGATAAAGCTAAAGTGACGCCCAAAGCAGTTGCAACGCCTTTTCCACCTTGGAAACCAAAAAAAATAGGATAAAGGTGGCCGATAAAAGCACTTAAAGCAATAATGCTGAGAGAGAAGGCATCAAATCCCATATATTTTGCTGCAAGCACAGGAATAAAGCCTTTCAGCATATCTCCCAGTAAAGTAAAGATAGCGGCTTTTTTTCCGCCAATTCTTAATAAATTAGTCGCGCCAGGATTTTTAGAGCCTTCTGTTCGAGGGTCCGGCAAGCGCATTATTTTAGCAACGATAATAGCACTCGAGATTGAGCCAAAAAGATAACTAATAATAATCGCAATGAAAAAATTAATATTGAGCATAGTCGTGCTAGAATACTATTTAATTATTTTATTGGCGAGTATTTCTGTGGCTCCTAACACTGAGAATTTAATCTGGATTGATTTGGAAATGACCGGTCTTGATGTGAGTCATGATCGCATTATTGAAATAGCCACTATTGTGACGGATTCACAATTAAATATTCTAGCAGAGGGTCCCGCATTGGCTCTTCATCAATCAAATGAACTATTAGATACTATGGACGATTGGAATGTGAAGCAACATAATGGTTCAGGTTTAGTTACGCGTGTAAAAGAAAGTACTGTCACAGAAAAAGAAGCAGAAGCTACAACGCTTGCTTTTTTACAGCAATACATTCCTGCCGGGCACTCTCCTATGTGTGGAAATAGTGTATGGCAAGATCGTCGATTCTTGGCAAAGTATATGCCGCAATTAGAACAATATTTTCACTATCGTCTGTTGGATGTGAGCACGCTGAAAGAATTAGCGCGACGCTGGGTGCCGCGTGTATATGGTGGTCTTAAGAAAGAATCACAGCATTTAGCATTGGCAGATATTCGTGAGTCTATCGAAGAATTAAAATATTATCGTTCACATTTTTTGCGCCTGAGTTAAAGCCCACTCGATATGCTCTCTTACCAAAGTTGACGGGTGTTGCCGTTTTTTTTCTAATGCAGTAATAATTTTTTCATCAAAAGGCGCATTTCCTAATCCAATAGCAATATTTCTTAACCAGCATTCATAACCTATGCGACGAATGGGGGAGCCTAGTGTTTTTTTAAAAAATTCTTCTTCTGTCCATTCAAATAAAATAATCAAATCAGTCGATGCTAATCCATGCCGAGGTTTAAAATCAGACTCGGAAGTCAGCTTTGCAAAACGATTCCACGGGCAAAATAATTGACAGTCATCGCAGCCAAAAACGCGATTACCGATTAAAGGCCGAAACTCTAATGGAATAGAGCCTCGATATTCAATGGTTAAATAAGCAATACAACGACGGGCATCTAGTTGATAGGGAGCAATAATGGCATCCGTAGGACACACTTTCATGCACGTGGTGCAAGTTCCGCAATGCTCCGTAGCAGGTATATCTAAAGGAAGAGGTAAATCTGTGTAAATTTCTCCTAAAAAAAAACCAAGAGCCGGCAGTTTTATTAATAAGATTGGTATGTTTACCTATCCATCCTAATCCTGCCTTTTCTGCTAAAGGTTTTTCTAACACAGGTGCGCTATCCGCAAAGGCGCGATAACCAAAAGGTCCAATTTGATCTGCTATTTTTTTAGCCAATTTTTGTAATCTTTTACGGATGAGTGTGTGATAGTCTCTTCCTAATGCATAGCGGGCAATATAGGCCTTTTTAGGATTTTTTAGCACAGTTTGCATGGAGTTATCAGTTAAATAATCCATACGCACAGAAATCACGCGAATAGTGCCTGGAATAAGCTCGTGAGGGCGATAGCGTTTGCTGCCATGGGTTTGCATATAATGCATCTCTCCATGGAAGTGCTGTGACAGCCAATCTAAAAAGCGTTGCTCATACTGAGAAAGATCAATATCTGTCACGCCTATTTGCTGAAAGCCCAATGCCTTGGCCCATGCTTTAATATGTGATACATCTACTATAGGGTTCATCACAGGAAGTTCCGATATGAGTAACGCTATTATACCTATTTATCAGACGGCGCAAATTCGCGAATTAGAGAAATTGGCCGAAGAAAGATTCGGTATCTCTAGTGAAGTTCTCATGCAGCGGGCAGGCAAAGCAGCTTTAGAGTGCCTCGTGCGGCAATGGCCAAAGGCGCGCAAAATCGCAGTGGTTTGTGGAACAGGTAATAATGGGGGAGATGGTTATGTCGTTGCGCGGTTAGCACGTGAGCGTGGTTTAACCGTGACAGTGTGGTCATTGGGAGAGCTTAGAAAGCAAAAAGAAGCAGCCCAAAGAGCCTATGAAGCTTGCCAGAAAGCCAATGTCATTATTCAAGCATCACAAGAAGAGATGAATATTCGCGATACCGATGTCATTGTGGATGCTATTTCAGGTTTAGGGCTACATGGTGAAATTCGTCCGGAAACACGTAAAGCTATTGAAGCTATTGCAACGGCTAACGTACCTGTTTTAGCGATAGATCTACCCTCAGGTATTGATTCTGATAATGGCAAAGTATGGGGTGTGGCGGTACGCGCCTCCGTAACCATTACTTTTATTGGATTTAAGTTGGGATTATTAACGGGGCGAGGGGTAGGGTATGCAGGCAATGTTATTTGTCATGATTTGCAATTACCCACAGAATTATTTTCACTCGTTAAACCAGTAGCCGAAAAGCTGCAATATCCGACGTTAGTTAGCATGTTGCGTCCTCGACCGAGAGATTTATATAAAAGCGAAGCAGGTCATGTGCTTTTAGTAGGAGGGGATTGGGGATATACCGGTGCTATTCGTTTAGCCGCAGAAGGCGCCTTGCGAGTGGGGGCGGGTTTGGTGAGTCTTGCAACCAGAAAAGAACATGCGCAGATGTTAAATATTACTTATCCCGAAATCATGTGTCATGGGGTAGCTTCAGCATCAGAATTGAAACCTTTAATTGAAAAAGCGAGTGTGATTGTTATCGGTCCAGGGTTGGGACAATCAGATTGGGCGAAAGAGCTTTTGGAAGAAGTCTTAAAAAGTTCTCTTCCTGTTGTCATTGATGCGGATGGCTTAAATGTGTTAGCGAAACATTCAGGTAAACATAAAAATTGGATATTAACCCCTCATTCAGGAGAGGCTGGAAGATTATTGGGATGTTCTACAGAAGAAGTACTAGCAGATCGTTTAAAAGCGCTCAAAACCTTACAAGAAAAATATGGGGGTGTTTGTGTGCTCAAAGGTGCTGGCACTTTAATTCAAGGCCCTTCTTCTATCATTGGTTTATGTCCCTATGGAAATGCCGGTATGGCTTCAGGTGGCATGGGAGATGTTTTAAGCGGTGTGATTGGTGGATTAGTCGGCCAAGGTTTAACTTCTTTAGATGCAGCCAAGTTAGGTGTGTGCGTGCATGCTCTCGCTGGCGATGAAGCAGCGAAAGCGGGTGGTGAAAGAGGAACTATCGCCTCAGATTTAATGCCTTATCTAAGAAAATTAGTGAATGTTATTTAATACTGAACAAGAAATGCTAGATTACGCAGCGAAATTTGCGCAACAATGCGAACCTCCGCAGATAATCTTTCTCCAAGGAGAATTAGGCGCAGGTAAAACTACGTTTGTTCGAGGATTTTTGCGTGGATTAGGATACGAAGGTAAAGTCAAAAGTCCATCTTATCATTTAGTAGAAATGTATGAATTTCTCGGAAAAACTATTTACCATTTCGATTTTTATCGTATCAAAGATGCTCGTGAATTAGAATTTTTAGGAATTTCCGAGTGTTTTCGAGATAGTATTTGCTTGATTGAGTGGCCAGAAATTGGATTCTCCCTCTTGCCTCAACCCACCATCATAATCTCCATCGACACTGTTGACAGCGGTCGCAAAGTTTTCATTATATGAGAAATCCAGATTACTCATAGATTCATAAGTGCTGCTATTCCATGGCGTAGCAGCGGCTTTAAAGGGTGATCCTAAAAATCCTTCGATCAATCGAAGAGGAAAATAAAGAAGAGCTCTAAAAAAAGATTCGCCCTTCTGTATAGTAAAATGTATAGTAAAAGCAGATTTTAATCCCTCATAAGGTGCTTTCACTATACCCCATGAAAACATTTTTATTTTTGGCCAAGTGAATAAAGCATCCTTCGGGTGTTTTTTAATAAATTCTTTTTCTGTTTTATTCCAATCTTGTGCGACTTCAAAAGGAGTGCATATAAGCGCACTAAAAGCGCTATAAAGTGCTTCACCTAATGAAAGAAAAAAAAGACCGATATTTTTAAGAGTAGATTTAAAAGAAGCAGGTGGCTGTGTTTTTAGAGTGGAGTCTTCTGTTGAAAGATAATAATCAGGATCCAGCTCATACTCTTCTATTGGGCCATCAACCTTAAATAAAATTTCAACAGCTCTAAAGGGCGCACGGAGGCAACCTATCACGAATCCCGCGAGTGTGACTGTGCCAACTTGTATTTGCTCCCGTAATGTCATGATTTACTCTAACCTCGATAGCTAAATCTTACATTTAGATCTGGAGTTGGAATTTGCGTTCCTGGCTCACCAAGATTTGGCGAGGTACTAGGATGTTGTGTTTTCACTGTCAGATTATTATTGATTATAGAATGATTAATTCCAAATTGTTGATAAATATTAGCTGCTGTTTCCGAAAAACCCTTCTTTATTTCCCGTTGATCAGATGTTGATTTTTCTGCAAGAGTAGCTACCATGGAGGGGCCCATCCATAAAAAAGCAATTATGCGACGAGGAATGCTAAAAAGTCTCGAAAGAAAAGATTTTTCCCGCATGTCATTGGGTTTTATAATGGAATAATAAATAAAGCCTAAAGCGACAAACGGTGAAAGAATCGCTCCCAAAAAATACCCACCTATTTTTTTGCCAAAATCTTTAAAGGGAGATTTAGATGCTGGTAGGGCTTGACGAGCAACTTCTTCTGCATAGAAGACTTTAGCTGCGGTATAAGGAGATGCAAGAGAGAAAAGCATTCTCTTTAATGTGCCACCGATAATGGTTTGGTGTTCTTTATTCACATAGTCATCATTTTTCTTGACGATGGCTTCAAGTATATGAAAAGGCATAGTAATAAGACCATAAATAAAACCAGAACTGATGGCGAAACCTTTGCGTAAGTAGTTTAAAAATTTCATGATTCTTCCTCGTTTTTTATAAAGATGTTTAAAATTATAGCAAGAAAAAAATTCACAATCAATCATTTTTTGATCAGTTTATTGACAGATTGAAGGCAAAAAAATGCCCGAGGATCGCTCCGCGGGCATGAAACAGAGAGAAAATTAACGGGGGGATAGATTTGATACAGTTGATTGTATTCCTTGGTCTATTTTTTCTGCTACTCGTTGCTCTGGGTAACTAGGCTCATTAATCTCAAACGACTTTAACCAGGAAAGTTTGCTGCTCGATAAATTGTGAGAGTCAAAAGATTTTTTAGCGCCATATTGTTGCTGTGCTATAACTGTAGCTTTTAACTCAAACGCTCTCTGTATGAATAAGGAAGACGGTTTGGAATGGCTATCTTCTTCAGATGTTTCTTTTGCTTTAGGTGATAAATAACTAAGTTCTATAGCATTAGCAAAGGCGGAAGGTGTGTTCACTAAAGCGCTAAAAAATCGACGAGGAGCTTTAAGAATTCGCATAAATATAGATTCTTCTTCACCTAGAGGAGGTTTAGCTTTAAAAGGCGCAGCAAAAGCAACAAAAGGTGCTAATAATAATCCAACCAAAAACGCTGGTCCCTTTACAAGAGTAGGCAATATTTTTTCTTTGGGAGCCACTTTAGCATTCAGTTTGTTAGCTATAGAGTTATTTAGTGTGTCCTTTGCTGAGAGTATTGAAGTTTCAACAGTATTTTCAAAATTGCTAAGCGCTTG
>Ga0206830_1098_pt1 | contig 7953 bp, 6 predicted proteins | sample Alteio_BWOrgCont_76_FD_152884 | JGI IMG/M metagenome (GOLD analysis project Ga0206830, IMG submission 152884) | Enriched cells from forest soil in Barre Woods Harvard Forest LTER site, Petersham, Massachusetts, United States -... | ecosystem: Environmental > Terrestrial > Soil > Temperate forest > O... | reverse complement strand
GCGTGGTGTGCGGCGAAGGAAGGACGCGTCCGGCGACGTGGTACTCGATGGTCCCGACAAGGATGGTCTTGCGCCCGACGTGGTTGAGCATGGCGTCGAGGAGAAAGGCAGTTGTCGTTTTGCCGTTGGTTCCGGTGACTCCGCTGAGTGCAAGCTGGCGCTCCGGGTGAACCAAGAAGGCTGCTGCGATCAAGGCCAGAGCGTTGCGTCCGTGCGCAACTTCGGCGAGTGCGATCTGCGTCGAGGGCGGTTTGATTGAAGGCAGCAGCGGAGTCGGTGACGACGGCGGCAGTTCCCTGAGCGATTGCCTTTTCGATGTAGAGGTTGCCATCGGTCGTGCCGCCCTGCATGGCGACGAAAAGCGAGCCGGGACGGACTCGTCGCGAGTCATACTCGACGCCTGTGATTACGGGGTTGGGACCGGCGCGGCGGATGCACGCGATCCCTTGCAGAATTTCTTCAATTTGCATGAGCCAAAACCATTTTACGGGCGCTGAGGATTTGCGGGGAGTGGGGGAACAGACTAGCGGCCGAATTGCACAATAACCTGGGTACCTTCAGGAACGAGCGTACCCGCGGCAGGCGCCTGTTCGCGTGCGATTCCCGTGCCGAGCACCTGAACGCCGAGGCCGATGTTTCCAGCCTGCTCGATTACTTTTCTCACGGGTTCACCCACGAAGGATGGTACGGGAACACGCTTTCCGGAGGCGACGGTGACGGAGCCCTTTGCCGGAGCGGGCGTGGGTGATGGCGGATTTGCGGCCTGCGCCTGCGCGATCGTAGCGGGCGTGGGCGGCGCGGGTGGTGGAGGCTGCTTCAGCGTTTCGGCGAGAGCGGCGGTGGAAGAGGGATGCGGCTGATCCGGTGTCGGAGCAACGGGTACGGGAGCAACGGCCTTGGCTGGATCTTCTGGCGAATCCGTTTTCGAGACTGGCGCGGCCGTTGCTGTGGACTGGCTGGCGCGGAGAGGATCGTCGGCGGGAAGATTGTTCACTTCGGCGAAGAGCGAGCCAAGATCATCGATGTGCTCCGCGGGTTCGTCTTCAACAACCGGTTCCTTGTCCTGCGACTTCGCAATCTGATCGGCCGGCCTCAGCTCTTCATCGTGAGGAACGCCAAGGTACTCGAGGATCTGCTGGGCAAGATCATGAAAGACCGGCGCGCTGGCTTCGGCTCCGAAGTGCATGCTGTGCTGGGGCGAATCCATAACAACGGCAATGGTGATGGCGGGATTGTTGACGGGCGCGAATCCCACAAAGGAGGCGACGAAGTTGACCTTCGAATAGGTGTGGGTACGGGGGTCGATTTTTTGTGCCGTCCCTGTCTTACCGGCAGCGCTGTATCCGTTGAGGTGAACGGCCCCGTGCGCGGTGCCCATGAGCACCACGTCCTGCATCATCTTGCGCATCTGAGCCGCGGTGAGTTCGGAAACGACGCGGTGCGCGCCGTCGGGAAGGTGACTTGGCAGCTCATTCTCGGGATGAAAGGCGGCGGGCTTCAACCGGGGATCGCCTTTCATCTCGTCGGTGCTCTCAAGCAGGATGTGTGGCGGCAGGTAGACGCCGCCGTCGGCAATGGTTGAGACCATGGTGACGATTTGAATAGGGGTAACGGCAATTTCCTGGCCCATGGGAACGGCGCCCATGGTGGCCGGGCCCCAGTGCTTTAAGGGCTCAAGCAATCCTCTTGTTTCGGCGGGGAGTTCAATGCCGGTGCGCCCACCGAATCCAAAGGCACGGATATATTTGTAGAGCTGATCGGGGCCGACGCGTGCGCCTACGCGGATCGCGCAGACATTGCTTGAAACGGCGAGGGCCTTCCATGCCGGCAACAATCCATAATGCTCGCCGGGAGCATCGTGGACGGTGTGGCCGGCGACGCTGAGCGCTCCGCCGCCGCAGTCCACCATGCTGTCAGGAGTGATGTCTTTTTCTTCGAGCGCCGCCGCATAGGTCACGGGCTTGAATGTGGAGCCAGGCTCGTAGACATCGCTTACCGCATGGTCTTTCAGCAGATCTGTCGTCGCGTGGCGGAAATCGTTGGGATTGAAGGTGGGACGAACGGCGAGAGCAAGGATCTGACCGGTGTGCGGATCCTGCACGACGACCGTGCCGCTCTGGGCTTTGGTCCGCTCCATGTTGAGGTCGAGCGCCTTCTCGGCCATGAACTGGATGTTCTCGTCGAGGGTGAGGACGAGATTTTCTCCAGGGAGTGGCTCGCGCTCTTCGCTGCCGAGGACGTGGCGTCGGGCGTCAAGCGCGGTAAGCATGCGGCCGGGCGTGCCATGCAGATCTTCGTCGAAGTTTTCTTCAAGACCGCCGAGGCCGTTGTCGTCGATGCCGACATAGCCGAGCACCTGGGCAGCAATCCGGTTGTCCGGATAGAAGCGTTTGAATTCTTTCTGAACGTAGATGCCTTTAAGATTCAGGGCCTTCACTTTAGCGATGATGGCCGGGTCCTGCTTGCGGGCAATCCAGGCGAAGTTTCGCGATGCATTGAGGCGGGCGAGGATTTGCTGCTGTGCGGTGAAGCCGTCGGTGGGGTCAGTGTGAACGATGCGCGAGAGAAGAACGGCGTCGGCTTCGCGGTCCGCTCCGATTTCAGAGGGAACTGCGTAAATGGAGTCGACCAGCACGGTCATAGCCAGCTCGTGCAGATTGCGATCGTACAAGACGCCGCGACGGGGAGCGACTTCAAAGGTTCTCTGTTGTTGCCTGGCGGCGCGTTCGACAAATTCCTGGTGACGAACGATCTGCACCCAGAACAGTCGGCCACCGATGATGATGGCCCAGCAGAGGAAAAGGATGATGACGTTGATTACGCGCAGACGGCGCATGGGCGTAACCACGCCAGTCTTCGATACGGATGGGGAAACGGGAGACGAGGCGGCGGATCCGGCAAAAGGAGAGAACGAAAAGCGCTTCACTGCGGCGACGAGCCCTCCCTTTGCGCGAAGTTTAACGAATATTCGGAAGCACCGGCGTAGCCTCGGCAAGCACCGGAGCATTTGGATCGGCGATCGCATCGGGACGAACGACCTGTCCCGGATGGGGAGCGGACAGCCCGAGCTGGCGCGCCATCTGATCGATGCGAGCGGGATCTCCCAGCTGTGCCTCGGTAAGGCGAAGCTGGCGGTTCTGCTCCTCGAGCTGCTGCAGCTGCTGCTTCTCGGACTCGATGTGGTATCCGTACTCGATGGCACTGAGGTGCTGCCAGCCGTACGTCATGATGAGGCCGAAGAGCAGCGCCATGGCGCAGGCAAAGGTGCGCATCTCGCGGACACGCTGCGGATCGGCGGCCTTGACGAGGCGCGAGTTGTCGAAGCGCTTGACGAAGAAGACCTCGGGCGTGGGTCCGCGACGGGCGCGCTGCTGCGCCGCGAGCAGGGACAAATTGCGCTCCATGAGCCGGTCATGTGTGCTGCGGCCGATGTCGATGCCTGGGTGCGCTGCAATTGCCTGTGTCGCCATAGTGTTCTCCCTGAAAATGCAGCTATTAGCTTTTAGCTATTAGCTTGTTGCTCGTAGTACTGTCTGCTGCCATTGCCTGTAACAGCTCACTTCGAAAAACCGTCTGTTGCCGAACCGCTCTTGCTAACAGCCAAAAGCTAATAGCTAGCAGCTTCTTTTCCTCCTCGTGCGACCGGGCCAGGGCCGCTATTTAAGAGGAGGGTCTTACGAGTGTCGTCGTACCTTACTTTCGCCATTTGGTGCGGTGGGACGACCCCGGCCCGATGTTTTAAGTGCAGCTCTTAGCCCTCAGCCTTTAGCTAAAAGCTAGAGGCTAGGAGCTGGAAGCTGCCTTCTTCTCCGCTGCCCGCAGCTTCGCGCTGCGTGCCCGCGGATTGCGATCCGTTTCCTCTGCTTCTGCCGTTACCGGCTTTCGCGTGAGTACTTCATAAATTCCCTGCTGCGCGCCAAGGCGCAGCGCGTCTTTGGCAAGCCGGTCTTCGAGAGAGTGAAAGCTGATGACTACCAGCCGTCCTCCAGGCTTCAAGAGCCCCGGAGCTGCTTTGAGTAGCGCCGAAATCTCGCCCAGCTCGTCATTGACGTAAATTCGAAGAGCCTGAAAGGTCCGCGTCGCCGGATGAATTCTGTCTGATTTCATCGCCGGGGCCGCAGCCGCTACGATTCTGGCAAGTTGTGCCGTCGTCGTAATCGGCCGGGCCCTGACAATGGCTCTGGCGATTCTCCGCGACCTCCTTTCCTCTCCGAATTCGTAAATCAGATTGGCAAGTTCTTTTTCGCCAGCCTGATTTACCACTTGTTCGGCGGATGCGCCCTGGCGCGGATTCATCCGCATTTCCAAAGGGCCGTCCGCCTGAAAACTGAATCCTCTGTGCGCTTCGTCGAACTGCATGGAGCTGACGCCGAAGTCGGCGAGCAGCCCGTCGATGCTGGCCGGCGGTAACAACTCGGCGGCCTGAGAAAACTCGACATCGTGCAGGATGACTTCCGGCATTTCGGGCCCGAGCTCCTCGCGCAGCCTGTCCAGCCGATCTTTTGCGAGTGCCATGGCCTCGGGATCACGGTCAAAGGCGATGAGCTTGCCTTTCGGGCCGAGATGGCGCGCTATCGCGCTCGAATGCCCTGCCAGTCCCAGCGTGGCGTCAACATAGACGCCGCCGGGACGCAGATTCAGGAATCGGATCGCTTGTTGTAAAAGAACCGGCACATGCCGTTCACGTTCGACCATGTGCTCCCCCTGAGGGGCAATTACAGCTTGAATGCCTCCAATGCCCGCTCATCTTCCTCGGTCATTGGTTCGAGTTCCATCTTCTTCACGAAGGTCTCGCGGTTGGTGACCTTCAGGTAGGTGTGCATGCCGAAGACCAGCACATCTCCCATGGTGTTTGTCTTTTCGCGCAGGATCTGCGGCAAGAGCAACCGCCCCTGGGTGTCCATTTCCGTTGACTGCCCGTAGTAGTTCACGTAGTTCATCAGCTTTTTCTTCGCCGGATTGAAGTTGGGAATCTCGGCCAGCTTCTCTTCGAACTTTTCCCACTCCTGCAACGGATAAATCTCGGCGTCTTCCCCGTCCCGGCTGGTGATGTAGAACTGCGTTCCGTACTTTTCCTCGATCAGGCGCTTGAATTCCGCGGGGAGCTTGAGGCGCCCTTTCTCGTCCACTCGGGTTGGGTGATTGCCGCGAAACATTGAACTTCAATCCCACCGTTACTTCCTCGGGTTGCCCGTCTTGCCTGTCCGACCCAAAAAACGCTTTCAGAACGCTTGATTCACTACCTTCTGGTCCATTATTAACCACTTTGATCCACCGCCATCGTAGCGCAGTAGATACGCGCGTCCAAGTGGAAAAAACGAGGATTTATGAGCTAAAAGAGTGTCTGGAGACCGGATTGGTGTATGCCGGTATTAAAGTTCAATTGATTGAGCAAGCGCTGCTGGATGACCACAATAGGTAGTGTTTGTATTTTTGGTACATTTTTCCCAGATCTCTCTTGCCAGATCGAAGGACTCAAGGTAAGGCGAAAATTTGGCGATAACACTAAAGCCCTATTTGGGGAATGCTTCTCACATCAGGCGTTCCCGCCGTTCGCGGGCACGGGATTGGACGTGGTAGACGAGGTAGACCACAACCAGCGCGTTGATGAGCGTGAGCACGATCTTGACGCCGGTGACGTGGCGGATGATCTCGAAGATCTCCCAGGGCAGGAATGACGCGGTGAGGATGAGGGTGACGTATTCGGCCCAGACTTTTCGGAGCACGAGGCCGGTGCCCTCGATGACGTCGAGCGCCGCGTAAGCAAAGATCGCGTAGCTGATCTCCTTGAGGCGATGGGGATTGATGAGCGCAACCTTGTCGAGGACGAGGTTGACGACACGGCCTTCAGGGTCGAAGCGCAGGCTGATGATGAAGCGCGTGACCTCATCGACCAGATCTTTGTGCAGAAGCTTGATGGCGCCGATGCCGAGCAGAATGAAGAGCACGGCCTTGAAGAGCTTGAGGACGCCAATAGCGACGATCCAGCGATCGCTGAATGAGATGTGTGTGCGCTTCTCGATCGAGACCGGGGTGGACATCGGGAATCCTGCCTCGCGGCGCTTTTTAAGCGCGAGTTGAGCAAGCGCGTGGGGAGGCTTTCTCCAGCATAAACGCTGGAGAGCCCGGAGAGACAGAGACGATTGCGTGCGGCCATGGTTTTCGCCCGGGAATTTCGAGCGATGCTGCCAAATCTACCAGGTGTAGTGAACGGTGTAGGTCACGGTCTGCTGGCCGTGGGCAGAGATGGTAACGGGAAAGACGATGGTCGAGCTATCGCGCTGGTCGAAGCTGGTGCTCTTCTCGACGATGTCCCAGTTGGCGGCGCGGAAGAGGTGTTCGAGGACTTCGACATTAACGGGCTTGTGCTTGGCGTTCTTCACGGTGATGGAATAGGACTCGTCGATGGTGCGGCGCGAGGAGTCGACGAAGAACCTGGTGCGCTTGCGTTCGCCGGTGACGTCGAAGGCGGTTCCGGTGGTGAGATGGACTTTTTCGTCTTCGGGGGTGTGGTTGATGGAGTTTTCGCCGACGAACTCCATCTGGCCGTCGCTGTCCTGGCGGTAGAAACGCATGATGCCGGCCGGCAGAGGGATGCCGAGATGGTTTTTCTTGCTGTTGACGAATTCCTGCTCGACGCGAACCTGTTTGCTATTTGTGAGACCGTACTCATTCTGAGTGAAGGCTGATCCTTCGGCGATCCCGATGGGGATACTCTGGGCGCCGTCGTAAACGTATTTGCGCAGGACGGGAATCTTCGATGCGCTCAGGAACTCAATCTGCTTGGTCTCGCGATCTTTGAGCGTGACCTGGCGGTTGAGGTCGTAAAGGTGAAAGTCGTCGAAGGACTTTTGGGTGACGGGACCAGACTCGACTGCAACTGTTTGACTCACAGCCATGGCGCGGAACATTGCCTTGGGCGGAGGAGGAGCGGTGGCGACATTGCCGGCCATAAGCTTGACCTTGGTATCGGTAAAATCCGTTCCGCTGTTGTTGCTGATGGTCACCCAGCCGATGAGGTCCATCGATTCTTCGCCGGAGGTTGCAGCTGCTTCTCCGGTGGCGACGATGTTGTAGGTCGCGTTCCAGTTGAATCCGTGGGTGAGGTAGCTGAGCTCGGCGGAAAAGTGCGCCGGCGCGTCGGCGAAGATCTGCCAGCGGAGGGTCGGCTTTAGCAAGAGAGACTCACTGGTCGTCGCAAAAATCGGAGTACCCGGCAACTGAAACTGCAATTTGCCATCGACTTCGATAATTGGAGACACTCCAGCGCTAGGCGCGCGCACGATCTTGCCCCGCGTCGTCACAAGCTTTTGGCCTTCCTGATCGCTGCGATAGAGCAAATTCTGAAAATCGATTGTTTGCCCTTCAAACTGGCGCAGAAGCGCATCCTGATCGACCACCGCCGCGTCGTAATTCTGCTCCAGGATGTTTACCACCCTGCTGCCCTTTGGATCACGCAGCACGACCGAGTCCGGCTCAAGTTGCCGGGTGACCTTGGTGGTGGTGATCTCATTTGGGCCCTGTTTCAGGTCAAGATCGACGGTGGTGCGGGCGACGGCCAGGTCCTGGTTGTAGATGGTCAGAGCCGTCCCGGTAGTCTGGTTCTGGCCGGCCTGGTTCTGCTGGGCAAAAGCTAATTGGGCAACGAAAACCGCTGTAATGAGCGCTATCCCTGTTCTCTTCACCAACTCCTCCTGACTGCATTTCGTTGGACACCGCGATAGCGGAGTTTGTTTCCCCGAAAACCGGCGCTTGGAGATGATTCTTTGCAGGCGTGCCCTATGATTGGGGTGCCAATCATGCGACATAACTTTGTAGCCGAGCAATGGGTGCCCTATCCGGCGGAGCTGGTCTTCGATTTCTTTGCGAATCCGCAAAATCTACCGCCGCTGCTGCCCCGCCAGCAAAAGGCGCGAATTGAAGAGGCGAAGATTGTTGCGCCGCCTCCGCGGC
>Ga0206830_1097_pt1 | contig 8273 bp, 7 predicted proteins | sample Alteio_BWOrgCont_76_FD_152884 | JGI IMG/M metagenome (GOLD analysis project Ga0206830, IMG submission 152884) | Enriched cells from forest soil in Barre Woods Harvard Forest LTER site, Petersham, Massachusetts, United States -... | ecosystem: Environmental > Terrestrial > Soil > Temperate forest > O... | reverse complement strand
TTTTTCAAAGGAGGAGACCAAGCTCAAAGCCGCATCAGATCTAATTTTTTAGCCCGATTGCCCTGCTCATGGGATTTGCAAATTGGCTTTTTTTGAATCTGAATCGGAAAAAATTTTTCTTGAAAAAGAATTATGTAGCGAATGGGAGAGTGCGTTAATCATAAAAGATGAAATAAAAATTGCACCCTTAGCGAAAAAACTTTTTACGTCAAAAACTCCTTTTAAATTTTTATTAAAAGGAACCGACTTCCAGTTAGAGCGGTGGCGTCTGCTATTGCAAAAAATAAAATTGCTTATCTCATTCCTTGTCATAGAGTAATCAGAAAAAATGGCGACTTAGGTCAGTATCGATGGGGTCAATATCGCAAGCAAGTGTTAATTTCTTCAGAAGGTGGTTGATTTTCTTCTTTTAGCTTAAAGAACTTGTAAGAGCTATTGGCTATTTTAAGGTAACGATAAGGTATAGAAGTAAAGTTAGCTTCAAGTAATTTATTATTCTGAACAATATCCTCTATTGTGACAGCCGTTGATTTTTGAATATTTGTAATAAATAAAGCATAGACATAATTTAATTTTCTTCTACAGTCTTTTTTATAGAGAGATTTGATAAAACTTAATTCATGCTCTAACCAGGGCGTAATTTTCAAAGAAGGAAATAATGTAGCCATAATAGCCGCTAATGATGGTTTATGAAAATCAAGAGGAGTTGTTCCAGTGCAAAATAATTTATATAGCCAGGAATTAATTTTAATAGCAGGATTGAAAACATGTTCTTGCAATAAAAAAAGTGTTAGATGCGATTTATTTTCAATAATAGCCTCGTCTATTTCTGCATTTTCTTTAAGCGCTAAGGTAGTTTTAAAGCGCTCAGCTCGAATCATTTTTATAGGATCATCTGGAAAGGCTAAGTTTGGAGAAATAATAGTTTCAAGCGTTTCGTTTCTGATGGATTCTAAACCTTCACCTAAGGGATCGTATACTTCTCCTAGATGAGTAGAAACGCAAGTATTCATTTTAAAGTCGCGGTTTTTGGCATCTGCTATTAAGGCCTCGGCTGTAGAAGGATAAGTTTTTATATCCATTAAGACTTTGCTTTGGCAAATTTCTATAGGACCTGATTTAAATAAAAAAAGATGATCACCATAAGGAATTTTAACAAATTTTCTTGGCATAACTTTTAATATGGTTTCTTCTGAAGCGCCAGTTGTGATATCAAAATCTTCAGTGTTGTCTTCCTTTGATAGAAATTGTTTTCTGAGTTGAGTCCTTACATATCCTCCATCAAGATAAGTACGTGCTGCACCTGGGTCACTGATTATTAAAAGACGCTGCATGATCTTTTTCACTGGGAAAGGAATAGGTATTTTTATACCATCTAATCGTAGTTGGGAAAGTTTTCTATTTTCTTCTTCACGGTGTAATTTTCTCTGTTTTCTGTTATTTCTTTTTAAATGTTGTTTCTGAGATTTTGTCAGCTTCATTTCTTCGATGCTGGGTTTCTTTTCCTCTGGAAGCTGCAGTTCTTCTTTTTTCTTATATTTTTCTGCTTTTTTGGCTTTACGGATTTTTTTATTAGATTCTTTTGTTAAAATTTCAACACAAGTCAGCTTTAATAGGTCTATGACATCTTCTTCTATGATTTTCTCAAAGCCTCGGAGATGAGTATTTGCTATATACTTCCAGAGTATTGTGCTGCTTATTGAAATAAGAAGTGAAGCTGGAAAAAAATCAGTGAGCATTATAAGGATAAGAAAAGTGATAAAAGTAGACATTAAAAATGAATGTTTTATGTGTGCTATCTTACCCTCAAAAATAGCACTGTTTATCCAATACTGAATTAAATTGTTTTCTTGAGATAAAACTTGATCCGTGATTCTTTGCGTAAGATTCTTCACGGAAGCAATTTCTGGAGGAAGTGTCAGGCAAAAAGTGAAGAGAGTTTTTCTAATAAAAGTATGACATTGTTTATAAAATTTTTTATATAAACTTTTTTCTAGTGTGAGCATGGAGCTGTTTATCTTTAATTAATTAATATTCCACAATTTCCACCGCCCGCACCTTGATTGGCGTTGGCAGGCGGGGGCGCGTTTGCTGGAGTTACGGTAGGAGGGTGGGCTAAGATGATGGGGGCTATGGTAGATAGTGTGGGTTTGGTATTGGAATTATTAATGGTGGCATAAGGAGTAGAATCATTTAAAACTACAGAGCCTCCCGCATTTGTGACCTGTACACCCGCGCCGTGCTCTAAACCTACTCCGCATTGCCCCCCCCCGCAATTTGTCTGATAAGTTGTTCCTCGTACCCCAATGGTTGCAACCGGTGTTTTGACTTGATAATTCTCTGGTTGGGCTTTTGCGACAAATCCGGTGATAGTGCGAAATCCTCCTTTAATTAAATTCATGACATATTGCCCTGAAGAAGGTTTTGATTCGTCAAAGTGGTATTGTTCAATGACAAAAGTAGTATCAGGGCGAAGAGAAACAATACTATTATCCGTAAAGGCAATTTCACCAGAACTATCGGTATCGGTTGTAAGTGTATCTTTTTCGTACAATACAGAGCCCCGGGCTAATACGCGCGGCGATTGCTCTGGATAGGCTGCTTTTACGTTACCACTTACCCATACTATTTGACCTGCAGGTTGAATTTGAGTTTTATGAGACGAAGCGGGTTTATTTTCTGCCATAATAACAGAGCTATATAAAAATATGATAAAAATAAATGGAAAATAACGCTTTTTTTTCATCCTTAAACCCTTTTTTAAACAAGGCATTACATCAATTTAACAAAATTTAGGGCATAACGCTAATTTTGCATTCATCTTGAGTTCAGCTACAATACCCCCATCTTTTTTGTGGAGAATGAAAAACATGGCAACTGCAGATAATGTCCTGATGCAACAAAACAAAACGTATCTTAATTTATCCATGACTGAGCTAGTCAATCTTGCTTTAAGTCGAGAGGAAGGGGTGCTTGCAGCGAATTCAGCTCTTATTGTAAAAACGGGTGCTAGAACAGGGCGTTCTCCTCAGGATCGATTTATTGTACGGGATGAAGTCACTGACGCTACTGTAGATTGGAATAATATTAATCAGCCCATCAGTTCAGAAAAATTCGATATGCTGTGGTTGCGAGCTATGCAATATCTAGATGAAAAAGATTGTCATTTTGTCTCCCACTTAAAAGTAGGGGCTGATGAGAATTATACAGTTCCTGTCAAAGTGATAACGGAGCTTGCTTGGCATAGTCTTTTTGCCCATGTATTATTTATTCGTCCTGAAACTTCTCAATCTTCTCATCCAGATCAATGGACTATCTTAAGCACGCCTGGGTTTAAAACTTCTCCTGAAAGAGATGGTGTAAAAGGCGATGCCGCTGTTATTTTAAATTTTAGTAAACGTCGTATTTTAATTTGCGGTACTTACTACGCAGGCGAAATGAAGAAAGCCATGTTCTCTGTTTTAAATTTCTTATTACCGAAACAAGATGTGCTGCCTATGCATTGCGCAGCCAATATCGGTAAAGATGGAGAAAGCGCTTTATTTTTTGGTCTTTCGGGCACAGGTAAAACAACACTTTCTTCAGATCCTGAACGTTTCCTCATTGGGGATGATGAACATGGTTGGAGTGAAAAAGGGATCTTTAACTTTGAAGGCGGTTGCTATGCCAAATGTATCGATCTTTCTAAAGAACGTGAACCTTTAATTTGGGATGCTATTCGTTATGGTGCTGTATTAGAAAATGTCGTTATTCATCCTGATACTAAAGAGCCTATTTATTCTGATGGTTCTCTCACACAAAATACTCGCGCTGCTTATCCACGTGAATATATTCCACTGCATGTAAAAGAGAATTGCGGTAATACTCCCAAGGCCGTATTATTTTTGACATGCGATTTATATGGTGTGTTACCTCCTGTTGCTCGTCTCACGCGAGAGCAAGCAGCTTATTACTTTCTCAGTGGCTACACAGCATTAGTCGGTAGTACGGAAGTAGGACAAGGCGGTGGAGTGAAGCCTACGTTTAGTACGTGCTTTGGTGCTCCTTTCTTCCCACGTCCTGCCAAAGAATATGCCGAATTATTATTAAAACGCATTGATCAATACGACACGCCTGTCTATTTAGTAAATACAGGATGGACTGGGGGTGCCTATGGGGAAGGGGGTTCTCGTTTTTCTATTCCGACTACTCGTCATATTGTTAGCGCTATTTTAAATGGAGATTTGAATCAGGTTGCTTATGAGAGTTTTCCTATTTTTAATTTTGAAATACCCAAAGAAGTACCGGGTGTTGATAAGAAATTACTCGACCCACGTTTAACCTGGACGTATGTTCAAGCTTTTGAGGCTAATGCAAAAACACTAGCACAAAAATTCCGTGATAATTTTGCACAAAAATTTGGTGACGTAACCGATGCCATTAAAAATGCAGGCCCAGTGGGATAATTTAATTAAAACCATTGAGGAGCTTGAAAAAAAATATCACAGAGCTCCTCATTCGGTTTCATTGCTCGCTGCCAGTAAAGGCCAATCACTTGAAAAAATAAAAGCAGCCATTGATGCGGGACAGCGTTCTTTTGGTGAAAATTATGTTCAAGAGGCTTTAGAAAAAATAAAAGCAATCAACAATCCGAATATTGAATGGCACTTTATCGGACATATCCAAAGTAATAAAACTAAAGCTATCGCTGAAAATTTTTCTTGGGTACATTCTTTATGCGATAAAAAGATTGCTCAACGTTTAAATGATCAAAGACCTTTACATTTACCTCCTTTGCAAGTTTGCTTAGAGGTTAATCTGGATCAAGAAAAAACTAAATCAGGCGTTGTATCCGCAGAAGAATTAATTTCTTTGGCAGACTACTGTAAAACTTTACCTCGTCTTAAATTGCGCGGGTTAATGGCCATGCCATTACAGTGCGCAACATTTCATCAGGTATATCTATTAAAAGAAAAGCTTCATTTAGATACACTTTCTATGGGTATGACCAAAGATATGGAAGCGGCTATAGCAGAAGGGTCAACATGGGTGCGTATTGGTGAGGGATTATTTGGCCCGCGAAATAGCTGATTGTGTTTATGAGTCAAATTGCATTTTAACCAAATAAATCTTGCGTGCTTACAACGCGGCTGATTATTTTATTAAAATGTTCATTTTTAATAACGCCGTTATTGGTAATTAGGCACCATTGAATTTGTTTCCTTGTTCGTGTTTGCTCTCTATAAATAGCGCTTTTCTTTTCTAATTCTAGTGCATAGTCTTTAGTGATTAGAAAAGGTTTTTCCGTATTCTTGATTTCACATAATGTTACACAATCATCTTCTCTATCAAAAACTAAATCGATTTGAGCTCCAGAACTTTCTTTTTCTGGGATATATCGCCAATCTCCACAATAAGATAGGATATCATTAATCCCTAAAGATTTCTTTACTAAGTCAATGTGTTTTAAACACATTGCTTCAAAAGCGTATCCTGCCCACACATGATATGCGGGTGTGCGTATAACAGATAACCAGTGTGAGCCAGTAGTGGTTACTCGGGTTTTTTTTCTAAATGGATCAATCCAATGTAGATAAAAAATAGAATACTCATCAATCAATTTGTAATGAACTCCTCTACGAACATGTCCCAAGGGTAAAAATGTGCTAATGAAGCCAGCTTCTTCAAGACTTTTTAATTTAACATTTAAAGTACCGCCATCAGAAATTTCTTTTACATAGCTGATCAATTCTTCTCTTGAGATACCGCTTTTTTTCTTGGCAATTGCTTTGACAATATTAATATATAATTCAGGCTCGTCATATAAAGAATGAAATAACTTATCGAATTCATCAAAAAGCAACCCACCTTTTTGAAAACAAAGATGATTAATGTTTTGTGCAATAGATAAATTGCGTTTTATACTTTTTAAATAATGAGGGATGCCTCCCATTATCATATAAATTTGTAATAGTTGCTGATAGTTAAATTGACTTCCTCTATAGGCCAGGTACTCATTAGTTTCTTTAATATTAAAGGGTAGTAATGGAATATTTATGGTGATTCTATTATGAAGCCCTCCTTTTGCGTAAATAATTTTTTTAAGCATCCAAGATGCTGCGGATCCACATACAATAAGAATAAGTTTTTTTCGGTATGTCCAGTGAGTATTCCAAAAATATTCAAGGGCCTTTAAAAAACCTGATTTTGGAGTTGCAAGCCATGGGAGCTCATCAAAAAATAGTGTAATTCTTTTATTTTTTTTGGTTTTTTCTATTGCGAGAGTTAATTGACGCAATGCATCCATCCAGTTAGGTTCAATAGCCATTTTTAGGCCAGGATAAAATGCTTCAGATAAAGAGGTTGAAAAATTTTTCAATTGATTACGTGTTTTATCTTCATTGCCCATTTGTTCGAATAATATGCCATTTTTCTGACTGAAAAATTGCTTAATAAGATAAGTTTTTCCAATTCGTCTTCTTCCGTAAATAGCAATAAATTCTGCAGAATTAGACAATAATGCCTCTTCAAGAATTTCCAGCTCTTTTTTTCTGCCAATAATAGGTTCATTCATGGGTATTCTTTTGTTTTTGAAAATGATCTGTTCCGCTATTTATGATAATATGATAAGTAGCGGAACAGATCAAGACTTTATATGGAAAGAGGATTAATCGACTGCGGATTTGTGAAATTTAACTCATTATATCATAATTCAAACTCACGTATCGGCGTATAATAAAAGCTATGGAAGTTTCTTTGCAAGGAGCTGTTTATGTTGCCGATGCAATTTAAAAAGTTTACCGTGTTTCTTATTCTGTCTTTTTTCCTTTTACTATCAAATGCTTTCAGTGCACCGCTTGTTAAAGGTATTTATTTAACACAATCTACAATGGAAGATACACCGTATTTAAATTATCTCATACAGCACTCTAAAGAGGTTGGTATCAATACATTTATTGTCGATTTAGAGCGCCCTTCGACGAGATATCACAATAATATTAGTTTACTCAAGAAAAATAATATTACTTATGTAGTACGTATTATCATGTTTCCAGGTGGTGGAACAAAAACACAAGTAAGAACGCCGGCCTATTGGCAAAAGAAATATGATTTAGTGCAGCAAGCTGTTGATTGGGGTGCTGATCAAGTACAGCTAGATTATATTCGTTATAACACATTGCAACCGGGTTCCTCACAAAATGCCAAAGATATTCATCAAATTATCCAATGGTATAAGCAACGTCTTGCTTCACAAAAAGTACCTTTGCAGTTAGATATTTTTGGTATCGCAAGTTTTGGCCCCTCTATTTATATCGGTCAAGATATTCAATTATTTTCTTCGAGTGCAGATGTAATTTGCCCTATGGTATATCCATCGCATTTTGAGCCTTTCCGCAAACATGCAGTGACGCCTTATGATACGGTGTATTCTGCATTAAGCGCCATCAAAGAGCAGTTCCCTGATGATAAAGTGCCTTTTAAGTTATATCCTTATATTGAATTATCCAATTATCGATATAGCCTCTCGCATGATCAGAGATTAAAATATATTGTTGCGCAAATTCGTGCAGCAGAAGATGCGGGTGCAGATGGCTGGTATGTGTGGAGCCCGAATAATGAATATGATAATCTATTCCATGTGTTAGAAACGAATCAGATGAAGTAGGTGTTCAATGGCTTTAGATTTATCCAGTTTAGTAAAAGCTTTAGCTTCTTTAGATGAAGCATTAAAAGAGTATGGAAAGCAAAAGACAAATGCATTTATAAGAGATGCATTGATTCAGAGATTTGAATACTCCTATGAACTCGCTCATAAAATGCTCAAACGATATCTAGAAATGACAGAATCCAATGCGGAAGATATTGAACAGATGTCTTTCTCTAATCTTATTCGCACGGGAGCTGAGAAAGGACTTCTTATGCATAGTTGGGATGTTTGGTCTATTTATCGGCATGCAAGAAATTTAACCAGCCATACCTATGATGAAATAAAAGCAATTGAAGTATGTCAGACTGTTCCTCAATTTTTTGAAGAAGCGCAGTATCTTTTGAAACAGCTACAAGCAAGAGTTATCGATAAATGAGTTCAATTGATTTAAACCCTCAATATCTTGCTACGGTTAAAACCATTCTGAAAAAATATCTTCCTTCAAATGCACGTACCTGGATTTTTGGCTCACGTGCAAGAGGAAATGCCAAAAAATATTCTGATATTGATATATTAATCGATACCGGGTCTCTTATCCCCATAGAGACAATGGCCCAACTCAATCTTGCCTTTGAAGAGTCCACTC
>Ga0206830_1080_pt2 | contig 8588 bp, 5 predicted proteins | sample Alteio_BWOrgCont_76_FD_152884 | JGI IMG/M metagenome (GOLD analysis project Ga0206830, IMG submission 152884) | Enriched cells from forest soil in Barre Woods Harvard Forest LTER site, Petersham, Massachusetts, United States -... | ecosystem: Environmental > Terrestrial > Soil > Temperate forest > O... | reverse complement strand
GTGGAGGAGCTGATTTCTTTACCTGCGGTGCCTCTTCTTCGAGCGTTATTCTTCGCCCTTGCGGCGGTGGGGGCAGTGGGCCAGTTGAACGGCCGCTGCCGAAGCTGCGGGCGGGGGCAAGTTCGACGGCGATGGGCATCTGCACTACATTCATGACCGCGGGAGTGGATTGAGGCACGGCCTCCGCCAGGCACTCGGTGAGGAGGCGGCGTTGTCCGCGCATTACGTCTTCCCACTGCAGCTCGACGAGCACCTTGAGGCTTCCCACGCGGTTAGGAGTGAGGATGAATTCACAGGTATCGCTGTCGGCGTCGGGAGGAACGAAGATGTTCTTCGATTGGCGCGGCGGAAGGAAGTCGGGGGAAGTGAGCTCGATGGAAACTTTAAGGGGACGGAGATCACCATCAAAACCGCGGGGGAAGGTGACGCTGAATTTCTTCGACAGCACGTCTTCAGGGCGCGCATCGCTGTCCTGCTCCGCGGCCAGGACTCCTCTGAGCCCGGGAGAGTTGGGCAGACGTATCAGAACTAGCAATTCTGTAGGCCGGCCTTTGACGATGTGGCTGGGGATAGCAGCGTCGAGCATGCGGTCTTTCGGGACATCCTGAAGTGCCGGGATGGCGGGGCTTGCCGGGATGGCCGGGCCTGTTGCGGGATCGGGTGTGCGCGGCTGGAAATGCAGCACCACCTCGCGAATCTCGTCGGCGATGGCGGCAAAGGCTTCGTCCTGATTGGCCCAGGTGGTGACCGGCCTGGCATCGCGGGGAAGCGCCTGAAGCTGCCCGAAGGGAGCGCCTTTCCAGTTGACCGGCCGCAGGATGATGGGAATGACGAGTGCTTCACGCCGGGAATGGCGGGCGAGAGCGGCGTTCATTTCCTGGTCATAGCAATATTGCGAGGCAATGAAGTCAGGGCTGATTAAGAGCAGGATGATATGAGCGGAATGGATGTGCTCATCGATCTGGTCGCCCCACATGGTGCCGGCACCGATGCGGCGATCGTGCCATCCGACGATGAGGTTTTGGCGCTGAAGCAGGCGGAGGTGCTTGTCTAATTCGTTACGCAGCTTCTCGTCTTCGTGTGCGTAGGAATAGAAGACCTCCAGCGGCATGTCACTTACCTCAAGCTCGGATGAGGATGCGTAAAGGAAGCCGTGAAGCGCAAGCCGGGGGAGCTAAATTTGAAAAGCGGCGCACGAATAAGATGGAACGCCGTAGGGCCGGTACTGCTTGCAGCATTTCGTTTCAACGATGAGGGGCCGCCGTTACGCCGCTGAGCATAACACAGGGATGCGGGAGGTTCACCAGAAATAGGGCTTGGTTGCCGGCGAGGTGTATTGTTGCTCAGTCTGCGAATGCGATAGCGTCCTAAGCTCTACACCAATGGCATGATGGTAGCTGGAGGAGCCCGAATGCGAGCCGATATCGTACCTGGTGCCATTTTCCCCGATTACGAATTAACCGATCACACGGCGAAACGCAGAAAGCTCTCGGAGCTGCAGGGGCCGGACCCGATGATCCTGGTGCTTAGCCGTGGAGCCTTTTGCCCGAAGGATCGCAGGCAGGCTGAAGGACTCATTGAGCTTTATCGAGAGATGGAGGTGGGCTACTGCCGGTTGGTGACGGTGACCACGGATAATCTGGCGACGACGAATGAGTATCGCACCGGCGTGGGCGCGCACTGGACATTCCTCTCTGATGCGGGACGCGTGATCCAGAAGGACCTGGATATCGCCGAGTATACGGACGAGAAGAACAATCCGATGATTCCGTACACGATCGTGCTCGAGCCGGGACTGGTGGTCTTCAAGATTTATTACGGCTATTGGTACTTCGGAAGGCCGACAACCGAAGAGCTGCGGCTGGACCTGCGGGCGGTGACGAAGAAGTGCCGTCCCGACTGGGATATTACGACGGCGGAGCAGAAGGCCGCATGGCAGCGCGGCGAGAAGGATCGCTTTTATCCGTATGGGAAGAGCTACGCAAAGGTATTCGCCGGACAAGAGTAGGAACAGGAGTAGAAAGAGCGGCGCGCCGGGGGGACGCGCCGCTCTCGTGCAATTACGGTGCGGTTAACCGCCCTGTTCGGCAAAATCGTCAGCGCGTTCGTAGGGAACGTAAACCGGATCCCAGATGTTGGCGGTGAGCTCGGCCTGCAGGGCCTTTTCGTCGGCGACGCCGGCGAGTCCGTCAGCCAGTGCCTGACGGCCGACGGCTTCGGCGATGGTGCGGCTGAGCGTGCGTGAATCAGCGAGCGCAGGAAGCAGGCTGGCGTTCTTGTCCTTCTGTGTGGGTGACAGTTTTGCGAGCGTGGTGGCGGCGGCCATGATCATCGCGTCCGACACGTGACGGGCGCGGGAGGAGATGATGCCGAGCGCGAGTCCGGGGAAGATGTAGGAGTTGTTGGTCTGGGCGATGGGAACCTCCTTGCCATTGACCGTCGAGGGCGGAAAGGCGGTGCCGGTGCCGATGAGCGCACGGCCGCTGGTCCAGTCCAGCAGCTGCTGAGGCGTGGCTTCGACGCGCGAGGTGGGATTCGAGAGCGGAAAGATGATGGGGCGGTCGGTGGTCTTTGCCATCTCGCGGACGGCCTCTTCGGTGAAGGTTCCGGGTTGGCCGGAAACGCCGATGAGCACAGTGGGCTTAGCGTTGCGCACGACATCGAGCAGGCCGATGTTGTCTTTATTCGAGACTTGCCAGCCGCCGACTTCGGATTGTTTGCGGGCGAAGGGCAGCTGATCGGGGCTGACGTCTTTGCCGCCCTCGACGATTAAGCCGTAGCGGTCGATGGCGTAGAAGCGCTTGTATGCCTCTTCCTTGCTGAGGCCGTCCTGCTGCATTTTCTGGAGCAGCAGATTGGCGATGCCGATGCCCGCGGAGCCGAAGCCGACGACAACGATCTTTTGCTGAGCCAGCGGCTGGCCGGTGACGTTGACGGCGGCGAGCAGCGTGGCGGTGGCGACGGCGGCGGTTCCCTGGATGTCGTCATTGAAGGTGCAGAGCTGATCGCGGTAGCGAGCGAGCAGGCGCGCGGCGTTGTTGCGGGCGAAGTCCTCCCATTGCAAGAGAACGTGCGGCCAGCGGCGTTTGACGGCAGAGACGAAGGCTTCGATGAAGTCGTCGTACTCCTGACCGCGAACGCGCTTGTTGCGCCAGCCGACGTAGAGGTGGTCATTGAGGCGGTCTTCATTGTCGGTGCCTACGTCGAGCAGCACGGGGAGGCAGTGCTCGGGATGAACGCCGCCGAGCGCAGTGTAGAGCGCCATTTTGCCGATGGGGATGCCCATGCCGCCGGCACCCTGGTCACCTAATCCCAAAATGCGCTCGCCGTCGCTGACGACGATGCACTTGATCTGGTCATAGCGCGAGTGGGCGAGCATCTGGTCGATGCGGTGCTTGTTGGGATAGCTGATGAAGAGGCCACGCGGCTTGCGCCAGATTTCGCTGAAGCGCTGGCAGCCTTCGCCTACGGTGGGCGTGTAGACGATGGGCAGCATTTCCGGGATGTTGCTGGCAATGAGCGCATAAAAGAGAGTCTCGTTCGAGTCCTGCAGATCGCGCATGAAGGCGTACTGGTCGAAGCCAGCGGCGCGAGTGCTCAGGGCCTTGCGGCGGCGCTCAACCTGATCTTCGAGCGTGCCGACGTGGGGCGGCAGGAGCCCGTGAAGGCTGAAGATATCGCGTTCGTGCTCGGTAAATGCGGTTCCTTTGTTGAGGCGGGGATTGTTAAGCAGGCTGAACCCGGACAATTTTGTGGTCATGGGAGCGGATTGCAAAGTTGTCGTCATAGATTTTCTCCTTCAAACATGTCTAAATGCGCCATCTTGCCGAGAGAAAAATATACGAGCGGGAGAGATGTGCGCAGACAGCGGCTCCCGCCCTGGTGTTTGGGGCCTGGGCCTAGCGGAAGAGATTGGTTTTGGCCAGATCGATGACCTCGTCGCCGCGGCCGGAGAAGACGGCGCGCAGGAGGTAGAGGCTGAATCCCAGAGCCTGCTCTGCGCTGATGGTGGGCGGCATGGAAAGCTCCTGGCGGTTGACGAAGACCTCGACGAGAGCAGGGCCGTTGTGAGCGAAAGCGCGCTCGATCACTTGCTCGTTCGCTCAGACCAACGAAATGACCGGCCTTTTCAATGACTTTGAAGCGAGGGCCTCAAGCGGAACACCGCGCGACGTGGCAGAAGCCGATCAAGAACTCCAACGACTGACGCAAGTCAGTAGGGAGAGCCTAACTGAAGTCCTGCCGGTAATTCTCAAGGAAACTAGCAATCCTCATCTCTCCGTCCGACGTTTAGCTGCCTCGGCTTTGTACGCGATAACAACTCGGCCTGACGGTCAGGCGTTGCTCTCAACAGAAACCGCCACGTTCACCGCGCTTCTCGTTGACCCAGATATTCCAATCAGAAGAATTACGGGTTTAGCACTCGATAACTTGCGTCCGGACGTCGGTTCACCACTTGTGCCAGTTCTCGAGTCGTACCTTGCCAGAGAGGACGCAGTCTCAACGATTGGCGCGGGCGTAGCTGGGCTGCTGATGAAAGCCGCCCCGAATGACGCCGCGAGCACCAACGCTGTTGTGCAGTTCATGGGACGCAAGGACCAAACATCCGTAAGCCGGAACTCCCTGCTAATCTCCGTCGATGTTGCAAGATCTCATAGCCGCGAAGTCGGTAAGGAGGTGGCTGACTATGCCAATGACCCCGACGAACAGACAAGCCTCCATGCGATTCGAACCCTTTCGGGGATGGGAAAGAGCGTCGTCCTGGACAACCAGAAGTCTCTCTCGCGGATTGCAGGAGATTCTGCCAGGTCTCCAAATGTGCGCACCGCCGCGACAAAGGCACTCGCGGCCGCTCCTTAAGGGAATCCCGTCAGGAGTGTAATGTGGGTGGCAATATCTAATCGTTGATCAAAATGAAAAGAGAGTGCCATCGGCACTCTCTTTTTTACGCGCCAAAGGCGCCATTGCCTGGACGGCCAGTCCCGCTGGACGCGCAGTCCTCACCAGACGCGGCAGGCGTTGACCGGCATCATCGGCTGCCCCGGCTTGCATCCAAAGGCTGGTCCTAGCTCCGGCATGTTCTGGATGACGCCGTTTACGCGAAACTCGCGTGGCGAGTGAGGATCGGTCTGCACCTGCAGCCGCACCTGTTCAGGACGAGTGCTTCCGCACCAGTTCTGCCCATACGCGACGAAGAATTCCTGCACCGGCGTGTAGCCATTGGCATCTTTCGCGGTCAGGTCAATATTTTTCCGCTTTGCATCTTCGAGAAAGGCCAGATACGCCAGCCGCAATCCGCCGTTGTCCGCCGTGTTTTCGCCCAGCGTCAGCTTGCCGTTGATCTTCACGTCATCCACGGCGGTAAAGTTGCCGTACTCCTTCACCTCGCAACCGGCCTTCTCGTCGAACTTCTTGCCATCTTCCGCCGTCCACCAGTCGGCGAGGTTGCCGTTTCCGTCAAATTGCCGGCCCTCATCGTCGAATCCGTGCGTCAGTTCATGTCCCACGATCGCGCCCACGTGCCCATAGTTTTCGGCATCCGTCGCATTCGGGTCGTACAGTGGAGCCTGCAGAATTCCTGCGGGGAAGTTAATGTCGTTCATGCTGGGGTTGTAGTACGCGTCCACTGTTGAGGGACTCATCCCCCATTCGCCGCGGTCCACCGGCTGGCCAATCTTCGTGAGCAGCCGGTGATTCTCAAATTCCGCCGCTCTCCACGCATTGCCGACCGCATCCCCGCGCACGATCTTCAGGGCCGAGTAATCCCGGAAGTGATCCGGATACCCGATCTTGTCCGCCACCAGCTTCAGCTTGGCCTTGGCCTTGACCTTGGTCTCCGGACTCATCCAGTCCAGCCCGTCGATGTCCTTGTCCATGGCCGCCTCAATGTCCTCAACCATCTGCAGTGTGGCCGCTTTGCTCGCAGCCGAGAACTGCGACTTCACATAAACTTCGCCCAGCGCCTCGCCCACCGCGCCATCCGTGGCATTCACGCAGCGCTTCCAGCGCGCCTGCTGCTCGGGCTGCCCGCGCAGCTTCCGTCCAAAGAAGTCAAAATCTTCTTCGTCCATCGCCTGGGGCAGGGCATAGCTGGGAGTCGAGTTGATCAGCTGCCAGCGCAGATAGGTCTTAATTGTGTCCATGTCGGTGGCTTGTAGCTGCGCCGTCAACCCCTTGAAGAAATCAGGATTGGCAACGTTCAGATCGGAGATTGCCGGCGTGCCCGTGCGTTCGAAGAACTGCTGCCAGGCGATCTCGGGAGTCAGTCCGGCAAGCTGTGTCACCGTCATTGGGTGATACACATTCTTCGGATCGCGCTGCGACGTAATGTCCATCGACACCTTGGCCAGCGCCGTTTCGAGCTGCATGATCTTCTGTGCGTCGCTCGCCGCCTTGGCATCCGGTTCGCCCATCAGCTTCAGCATGGTGGTCACGTGCTGCACATACTGCTGCCGTGTCTTCTCAGCGGCTGCGCCGGTGCGCAGATAGTAGTCGCGCTCCGGCAATCCCAGACCGCCCTGATCGACAACCGCAATCTGTTTGCGCGCATCCTTGAAATCCTGCTGCTCGCTGAAGCTGAAAAAGGCATTCACGTTGATCAGTTGAAAGTGCGCCAGCAGATCAGTCAGCTCCTTCTTGTCGCTGAGCGCTGCAATGCGATCGAGCTCCGGCTGCAACGGTTTCAGTCCCGCTGCGTGGATCGCGTCCGTATCCATGCACGACGCGTAGAAGTCGCCAATCTTCTGCTCATCCGGCGTACGTGTGGCGCTGTCGACCGCCACCTTATCGAGCAGATCGTGCAGCACATACTGGGTGTAGTCAAAAACGATTGCGCCCGTCCCGTAGCCTGATTTGTCCGCGGGAATCGGATACAACTTATTGAAGTTGCCGCATGCGTATTGAAAGAAATTCGTGCAGGGATTGGCGCTCGTATCGATCAGCTGTTTGTCCAGCCCGGGCAGGAGCGCGGGAGGCTTATCCGAATCGCCTGCTGCCTTGGCCTGCGCGATAGCAAGGGGCGCTCGCATCGCGATTGCCGCCCCGACAAACAACAGAACCATCCAGATCCCTGTTTTTCTTTTCATGGTGTCCTTTGCCTAAATTTCCCGATGCCCTGGCCTGCTCACCCCTTCAGGGGTGGGCAGGCTAAATATACGCGAGCGATGCATGCCCTGTTCCTTGAAAATGGACCCGCTACGGTCCGCCGGTCGCAAGTCTGCACAGGCAAGGAAATCAGCGCGTCGCGTAAATGAGAACGACGTCGCAGCTTGCTTTCAGGTTAGCCGCGCCGGAGCGATTTGTGACGAATGGGCTCTTTCGCGGTATCGACGCGATGAACAAACTCCTTGCGGCGAGTGCTTAGGCAACCGCCGGGCGCAGCTCCACTTTCTTCGTCGTAATCGACACCTTCGCCGTCTTCAGCATGGGAGGCGGCCAGTTTTCCGTATACGCCTCTATCTCAATCGTCCCTGGATTCTTCGTCGCCTGCACAATCACCTGCGCCAGGCCATTAAAGAGACTGCGTTTCGGCTCCTTGTCTGACTCCTGGCAATTGGGATCGCCATTGCCCACGCCGATCAGCGCGCCCGCGCCTGTCACCTTGAAGCTGATCATGTTGCCCGCCGTCGGCACCAGCCGTCCGTCTTTGTCGAGAACCTCGACCCGCAGGATCGCAATGTCCTGCCCGTCAGCGTTAATCTCCGTCCGGTCGGCGGTCAGCTTAATCGACTCCGGACCGCCGGTCGTCTCGCGCTTTTCCGTCACCACGACCTTGCCGCCCTTGCTGCCGCGCGCTTCAATCACTCCCGGCTCATACTTCACCTTCCATTCCAGATGCGTCAGCGGCTGCACCTTCTGCGAGCCTTGGCTCTTGCCGTTCAAGAACAGCTCAACCTCATCGGCATTCGAGTGCACCCATACCGGAATCGGCTCGCCAAATCGCTCATCCCAGTTCCAGTGCGGAAAGAGATGCAGCATCGTCTCCTCGCCCCACCACGCCTTGTAGTAGAAGTAGTCATCCTTGGGAAAGCCGCAGGTATCTACAATTCCGAACTGCGAGCTGATCGACGGCCATCCATACGGCGTCGGCTCGCCGCGATAGTCGAAGCCCGTCCACGCAAAGCCTCCGGGCAGATAATCGCGCGTGCCATAAATCTTCCACCAGTCCTCCGCGGTTGCGCCCCAACCCGGCTGATTCACGTCATAGGCGCTCTCCCAGTTGCGCAGCTTGTCGGTCGTATAGATCCCGCGCGTCGCCACCGTGCTCGCTGTCTCCGACCCAATGAGCGGTTGTTTGGGATGCGACTTGTGATATCCCTCGATGTCGCCCATGTTGTAGTTGATGCCTTCCACATCGAGCGCCTTCGAAATTCCCAATCCATAGGACCCATTCACCGCTGCCGTGCACAGCCGCGTCGGATCGAGCTCATGCGAGCGCTCCACCATCGTCCCCATCACCCGCTCGCCCTGCTCCGTCTTCTGCAGCACCCACTCCTCATTGCCCATCGACCAGATGATGATTGCCGGCGAGTTGCGATAGCGCTTGATCATCGTCTCCAGCTGCGCCAGCCCTTCGGGATTCGAGCTCA
>Ga0206830_1094_pt1 | contig 8680 bp, 5 predicted proteins | sample Alteio_BWOrgCont_76_FD_152884 | JGI IMG/M metagenome (GOLD analysis project Ga0206830, IMG submission 152884) | Enriched cells from forest soil in Barre Woods Harvard Forest LTER site, Petersham, Massachusetts, United States -... | ecosystem: Environmental > Terrestrial > Soil > Temperate forest > O... | reverse complement strand
GGGGGCTGTTCTTTTCAAGTAATGTGTATCTTTAGCAGATTCCGTACTTTGATAATAAATATAAAGACGCGGTATATAAAAAACAGGCTGAACATCATTCTGGGTCATATAAGGTGGGCCCAATAAATACAGTATGCCATTCGTCAACCAGGTTATGGCGATTTCCGGATGTTTGCGAATTGCCTCGTAAGAAACTTCCAATAATAATCGATCCGCCGCTACCACACCCATCTGACGATCCAAAATAAGAAAACTTAAAGCACCCCATTTCCTAAGGGAAGGCGCTATCTCATAATCGTCTGCCATTACTTTTGCTGAAGTATATTGACTATACGTTTGTGGATATTCTTGATAATCTTTCTTTAAAATAGTAAACAGTTGTTGAGTATAGTGACCATTTTTACGCATCACTTTAGAAGCAGGCCTACCTACTATATCGTCTTCTGGAATAAAGGAACGATTAAACATAGCGCTAAATAAATATATATTGGAAAAAAGTGTTCTTCCTTCCAAATTCGTTAAGCTGATATTGGTAAATCTTTCATTAGGCTGTACATCCGGTGTATAGGTATTTTTTATGACGAGCCATGCATACATCGCGCCTAAGCATATACCTACGCACGCAAGCGCAATACCACTTTTTCTACGATCGCGAATAAAAGTAATGAGTAGAGGCACTAAAATTAAAGGGACGATTAACCCTCGAACTAGAATAGTTAGAAAAGCAACCATGCTCGCCCATATTATATAATTAGAACGCGGGTTAACACATAGTTTTGATACCGTATACATAAACAACATAAGACAAAAAATATAATATTCCTCCGACATAATCGCCGTACTAAAATAACAATTCGACAGAGTAATAATAATCAATCCCGCTGCAAGACCTGCTGTTTTTTTTCCAAAAATTAACAATGAATGATAAGCAAGAAGCGGTATAGCCAGCGCCATCAGCGATTGAATAACTAACAAAGCGCGTACAGAATGAGTATAGGGATAACCAGAAAGAAAAATGAGGAATGGATAGCCAGGAGGACGATAATAATACGGATAATCCTTCAACACCCCGGCAAAAAATTTAGCATTCTCCCAATAAGTCACACTATCTGGTGTATCAACGATAGGCACGATAAAACGATAAGCTAAAAGCACTACCAATGCTGCGATGACTATCCATATCTCTGACCGATAACGATAAAGAAAATATCTCATCTACATCCCCTCATTAAGGTCCATAGTAGTATCACTACGCCGGGAATACACCATAAACCTCCTCCTATTATTTTCAGTGGTGGCACCTCTGTTGGCCATGCAGGTGCTAGCGAAATACCATAAATACCTACTGCTGCAAGAGGCATTAATAAAATAGCGGTGGCAGTACCTCCTATCAGTTGCTTTACGTTAATCGTAGAGAGGGGCAATATTCGCCGAAGAAAAAAGCCGAATAAAACACCCTGTATAACAAAAGCCATATAGAAAAAATGTTGGCAAAATGCATCGTAAAAAGCATTCCAATACATGCTGTAGATATACTTTGGAGATACAATCGCAACATGAAAATGATTCAAAAAGAATGCTAATAAAATAGAAGAATACCAAGCAGCTGTAGCTGCAAAAAGACATATAAAAAATCTATCATTGTTACTTTGTGACATTATTTTCTCCATTTTAGCGATGTTGTTGATAAACATCTAAATGAATGCCAGTCGCTACTAACACAAATTCTGCTCTAAGCCGTTGTTGAATAGACGTTGCCATTTCAACATTATTTCCCCAAAGCTGTTCGCCCTTTTCAAAAAAAATAATTTTAGCTGCGGATAATGGTTTTTCACCTTGTTCTTTTAATGGTGTCATGGTGGAAGGAATAAAGGGAAAACCGGGTGCGCGTTGCGCACGGAGTAAATAGACCCAATCTCGTGACGAATAAATGTATGCACGTTCCCCAGGAAGAACCCATTTTTGGATAAGCATCACATCTTGATGCGCAACCTCGGCTACTGAAAAATTCATAGTAGTAGGTGGAATTTTGAATGAATTTTTATGTAATCCCATTAATACAGAAGGATATTTTTGATAACTTTTCACTCCAAATATACTCGGCATTCTTGGATCATTAAAAGAAAAAATATATATTATTCCCACACTCAAAACCATCAGTGATAATCCATTTCGAATAAATAACATATGTGAATTGTTAATAGCGGTCCGCAGCCAGAACATAAAAATTAATAAAGGAAGATATGAGTTACTCAGCCATACGGTAGCTAAAGACATGTTCCAAAATTTGGTCAATTGCATTAATGCAATAAAAGCGATTAAAAGTAAAACAGGTTGCTTCTCATGCACAAGCGGCTTTGAAGAAATACCCCATATGACCGTTGTAACTAAAACCACAGGAATGAGAACATTAAATAAAAACTCTGCCGGAGAAAGCCAATTAACAGGAAAAGCACCAAATCCAGAACCATACATTATAGCTGGCTTGAAGATGCCCATTATAAAATTAATATGGAGTACACCCGTACCAAATGCAAAAACAGACAGTCCAATAAAAGCCAACCCTGTGACAGCAAAGAACATCAGCACTGCCAATACGGCACGCATCGGACTCCTGGTATTAAACCAAATACAGAAGGCACCGGGTAATATAATAGAGATACCGATTTCTGTACTCCAGAAAAGAGAAATACCCGCGACTAAACCTAATAATATGAATATTATTTTTTTCAATGAAATAACGGGAGTTTTACAGAAAACAATAAATAATAAACAGAACAGCGCTAAAAATGGATAGCGAATAGGCCAAAGAGAGGGACTGGTGAATGGAGCTACGCTACTAAAATTAAGGATTAAAGCAATAAGAGTAAGAAAAAACGCCCACACTCTGGAATCAAGGACCCATTTTGCCAAAAGATAAAACGTCAAAGCAAAAAATACAGTTCCTGATACCGTTATTAAAATAGATGCTTTGAAAACTTCCATTGGCGAGTTATTTAAGAAATAGGAAAATAAAGCACCTACTCCTGTCCCATATTGACTAAAATAATCCACATTAGGAATGAGGCCGGCTCCATACGAATAAAGTGCAGGTCCAATAAAAAAGCTTAAAGGATGTGGATTGGCGCCGACTTGATTTGCAACCGTTTCTAAAGAAATGGGAATTAACACTAATAAGATTGAGGCAAAAGCGCCAATATCCGCGAAAATTGATTTCATCTTTATTGACATCATGTTGTCTTATGCTTCCTTAGTTTGCTGGAATAATCAGTTTACGTAAAAAAGTGGATACCCATAAAAAAATAAAAAATTTTCTTGATTGAATGACCCACTTTCCTTCTCGTTTAATAATTTGTCCCGCTTTTTCTAGACGTTCTATGCGACGATTAATGAGTTCCTGAAATGAATAACGCTCCAATAGTGTTTCCATATTCAATTTTTTTTCTTTTTCCTGTCCTAATTCACGTACTATTCGTATCCGTAAAGAAGTTCTATTTAAATTTAGAAAAGCCCAGTAACAAAAAGAAAGTGCTAAATAAGTAAATAAACTAATAAAACCGTCCTCCACAGAAAGGAAATTTCTTGTTAACAATACTCCATTAGTCATAAGACCACTAAACAGTCCTATGAAAACAGATAATGCAATACGATGGTTTAAATGTACGCTGATTATTTGCATAACCACATTCACACCTAATGCTACCAATGGTGATAAAGTCACTAGCCACATGGCATTAGCCTCCTTTTCCTAATCTAAAAAAAACTGCCGCACACTCAAAAAGGTAAGCAATATAGCGTCCCTTTTTCGTAAGACACCAATTACCTTGCATCAATATTATCCATTCCCCCTGCTCCATCCGAAAGAGACGTTGCTTCACCTCTTCAAGAGTACTGAGATAATGTACGAGCGATTTACCATCGCAACCATGAATACCCCGGCTATCAATATAATGCAGAATAGCCAAAGTAGGGCTTTGCTGTTCAATAGCAGAGTAAAGAATAATATAAACAAACGCGCAACTACTATAAAGCAGAATAAACCGCATTATTTCAGAGAATGATAAAGCAATCCATGACGTGTGTACTGAACAATAAATAGTAATGCTCAATATGAGCATCCCAAAAAAGACACAAAGTAATATTTTTGTTGTCTGTATCGGCATCTTTTTTCGCCACCAAATAAGATGTAAAGTAAAAGACAACAAAAGTAACAAGCTTGTTAATAGCAATATCATCGAATCTCCTCCGGCGCGGGAGGAAATGCGATTGGGTGCCAGGGGTGGGAAGACTGCGTAAGTTTTTTCATAAAACGATCTATTTCTGGCAGAGATTCTTTGAAATCAAACCAATTCACTCTTGGCTGCTTGATACTATCGCTATAAGCTTTAACAAAATCAGGGCCAATGGCCATCAAGTAGGGTTGACGCCAAGTCAATAAATAGGTGTTTCCGTCTGTCCATTTAATAGAAAAATATTTATTTAATGTCTTTGGGTTGAAAAGAGGACTGTAGGCTAATAAATCTAGTAACACATAATTGTTTGCATATAGAAAATAATTGAGATTTTCATTCTGCAATATTTTTTTTGCTTCTTCTGGAGTGCCATTTAAGATTTTCTCTAGATGAGAGGATAACTTAAATGAAATGACACTCTCTACTCGACAACCCGGTACAGCAGAGCAATGGGCATTGCCATTCATGCTCCAAATTCGAGTACCCGGTGACGTTTGTCTCATGGCTTCCAGAGCAGCTGGATTAATAGCGCCAAACCAAACACCACCAAACTGATGAGAATAGGCATCTGCAAAACTATATTTTCCTCTTATAAAACGCATTGCATGTTTAGTGACTTCACGCACATCCAAAAACCAATGACTCCATGTTGTTAATACCATTATTAAAAGGATCATAGGAATTTCTATTCTCAAGATTTTGCTATAAGAAAATGTGTGCCATTTGGAAACTAAAAGAGCCCAGCAAATAACGCTCCACAAAATCAATAAAGGAAAGAAAAAACTACTGAAGCGCAAATAAGAAACTGATTGGATATGCCCTACAAAAATAGATAAAACAGCAAACACTGCAATCAATAAACTCACATTGACCCATGCAGTTTGCGCCATTCGTATCTCTTCTTTCTTTTCTAAAAAAACCTGTCTGGGAAATTTGAAATAAAATAATAATAATGGAATAAATGCACTCTCCAGTAATATCCACAGACGATCTACTCTCATAAAAGTAGAAAGCTGCCCAATAGTATTCCATCCATATGGCACCACCATGTGCGCATAACTCTCTCTTGCCCACACAACCATGAGAATATTGGGAATAACCCCCCATTGATTGAGACGCTCTACATTAGCAAAACGCCACGTTAGATTAATTGCTTGATCAGTCACCAATCCAGTCATACAATAATTTAGAAATAACACACATACTAAAGCACCTGCCGTTACTGCGCCCAAAAAAAGTGCATGTCTCATTTGTTTGTAATTCTTCTTAAAATAAGAAAGAACCGTCCATATACCGAAAAAAACAACAAAAAACAGGGCTGTTGGTTGCATAAAAATAGAGGCAGCTATCATAACAGACACCAGGGTAATCAAAGCAGGCCTTTCCCACTGCGGCCGACTACTGTACATACAAATAGCCCACATGGCCATGACAATGAGTGCACTGTTTTTTTCATGTAATTTTTGAAATTCACCCCCATTTCCACTCACTGACACCATATTGAATAAGATATAAAGAATGGCAGAAAATGCAGGCCACAATGACCGTGGCACTAATCGAGCTGAAAAAGTAGCCAGAGCAAAAGCCGCGAGGGTAACATAGCAAAAAGTAACAACTTCTGGTGATTCAGGATCCATGACTAACATTCCCAAGAAATCAAGGCCAGATCCTTTTGTATAATAATAGTGATACCAAACATCATTCGGCACTAATCCATGATTCTGAAGAACTTCCAAATAATAATAGAAATAATGCGTATAATAATCGCCCCCTCCACCTGGATAAAGTCCCCGAACAAACAAAAGCCAGACCAAAGCAAGTCCGATGAGCATATAAATAACTGCCGCTTCCTTTGTAATAGATTGCCGCGTTTGAGATATTACTGTCTTAAAATGCTTCGCTGATGCACATAATACAATCAAACAAAGTACCACCATCACTGATTGATAATATAAATTCAAAACACCGCAAGCTAATAAAAGACCATGCCAAAAACCAATACCGGTTCCAAAACCAAAAATAAAGCGTTCCATTGAGGTAAATTCTTGCAAAGTTCTGGTAGGTGTTGCAATAAACAGAATGGCATAACCTACTGCATAAATAATCCACATAAGAAAAAAAGCAAATACAATACGAGAAGCATTATAAAACAAGAAAACAGAACCATGATCAAAAAAATGTTTATGATAAAGATCTACTGAACTAAACCCAGCTACCAGGGCTAGAAAACCACCTACAAGAAATATCAGAGAAATAAGCGTTTGTTTTTCTGTTTTTAGCATTTCACTATCCCTATCAAATATCAAATACCTTTTGTAAAGCTTCATATGGAAATGATTTTACTGAACCAGATTCATTGATCTGTCTCTTATAATAGTTCAGCCACATTTTATCAATAGGTCTCTGTGCATTTTCTTTCCACGTCAGTAATGTATTATCTCCATCTGTCCACGCAATTCCTAAATAATCTGCAATAATGGAGGGAGAAAATAACAATGCTAACGGAAGTGGATCCGTGATAATTAAGGATTTAGAAAGGAAAAAATAATTTAGTTTTTCTTTCTGCAACCACATTTTTGCTTTTGCAGGATCACCAAAAAAAAGAGCGTTCGCATGGGGAGAAATATTGAATGATGGATAACTCTCCATATGGCAATCCGGTAACATACAATAGCTATGATCATGCATACTCCACATACGCGTTTTTGGTGGTAATTGTTTCCAAATAACTTCTGCTGCTGGGTAAATACCCCCCCAAGATAAACGCGCTGGCCACCCTTTTTGATTCCGATAAGCATCTGCAATACTATATTGCCCTGTAACAAAACGTACGCCATTTTTTATGACATGGACTAATTTTTTATCGCCGTGATTCATTCGAACAGTCATTAACCAGCTAGTAGAAAATATAAAAATAATAAATGCACTACAAGCAAGCTTACGATATTTAATAAAAACTGGATGAAATACCACAGACAACAACAAACAAAAACATAACATGGGCGCATAACTAAAAGAACTGAAGCGATAAAAAGAAATTGGCTGATCCCGGCCAACATAGAGAGAAAGAATAAAAACTAACAGCAAAAAACTACCACAAGCATACACAGCTGTTTTATCTAACTGACTCAACAAGAAACGACGCTGTTTTTGCTGCCACCATGCTCGACTAAATAAAATCAGCATTAATAGTAACAAGGGCCCCCACACATCCAAACGGAGATATGTCATGATTTTCAAGATCAGGTCCATCGTAAATGGCACTTTATTTATTGCCATGCTGACTCTACCCGCATGAAGAGTAAACAGGTTTAATAAAACACCCCACTCTTTCACTTTCTCAAAATTAACGATGGGCCAATATAAACGTAACATTTGATCGTCTGGCACACCTGTGAGCAAATAGTTTATTAAGAGTAAAAAAATAAACACTATTCCTACAGTTCCTATACTACAAACTATCCATAATGCTTCTGCTTTTTTTCTGCAAAAAATAAAATATAACAAAACCATGCTTAAATAGGCTCCAGAAAAAATAGCCATCACAGGACTAATTAACACAAGAGCACTGGCTGTTAAGATGAGCGATATTCCCCAGATCTGTCTTTGTTGTGTTTGCGTAAGACCTATCGTCATCCAGAGAATAGTTAGCATTAATACTGCTGCTGGCTCATGGAGTTTTTCGAGGTCTCCCCAGCCGCCCTGATGCATATTCTCTAAAGGCCCTGGAGTATAAATGAGAAAAGTAACATACAATGCAGCACCAACCCACGGCAACAAACGCCAAACAGTCTTTCTATTTAAAATCAAAAAAACAACCATGGCACCGGCCATGATAAGCGCCGTTGTCGCTAATTGAGGCGCTAATGGATCAGTAAGTAGCATTGACAGAAAAAATAAAGCAGCGCCTTTAGAATAATAAAAATGATACCAAACTTCATTAGGCAAAATACTGCCAGACTCTATGACTTTTCTATAAAAATGAAAATAATGATTGTAATAATCGTGCCCACCCGCAGGATAAAGCCCCTTAGTAATGAGAAAAACAACAAAGGGCGGTATAAATAGCAGCCAACCTGGCCAATATATGCTAGTCCTTTTCGATAGTGCATATTGAATCCAACCCTCCAATCTGGATAAGGAGGTAGCGAACACAAGCAATGTGACTATTACCATCAACGATGAATGATAAAATCCAGCAAAGCCTACAAACAGCAAAACTATATGCCATATCCCAACCCCCGCAAAAAAAGCTAGCAAGGGTGATTCTATAACACGCGATCGACAATAAGTATTTCCTCCCACATACATTAATACTCGGTCACCCACCGCATAAAACAACCACATGAGATAAAAGATAAAAGATAACCGTGCAAAATTATAAATAACAATAGCAGGGCCTGTGGTAAAAAATTGGTGATGATAAATATCTACCCTATGGAAGAAAA
>Ga0206830_1093_pt1 | contig 8688 bp, 1 predicted proteins | sample Alteio_BWOrgCont_76_FD_152884 | JGI IMG/M metagenome (GOLD analysis project Ga0206830, IMG submission 152884) | Enriched cells from forest soil in Barre Woods Harvard Forest LTER site, Petersham, Massachusetts, United States -... | ecosystem: Environmental > Terrestrial > Soil > Temperate forest > O... | reverse complement strand
AGCCAATTACACATCTACAGTCAATGGCAATTGGTCAAGCTCCTCAACATGGAGCCCAAGTGGCGTACCAGGTTCAACAGATACCGTGACGATTGCCAATACTGTAACACTCGATGCAAACGAAAGCGTATACAGTATAACCATTAACAGTTCAAAAACATTAACTGTAAGCAGTTCAAATACACTAACTGTATATGGCAACTTTACAGATAACGGAACTTTTACCTATTCTACAGGAACCGTAACGTTTGCAGGCTCAGTAAATGAAACCATTGGAGGAAGCAGCACCATCTCATTTTATAACCTTACGACTTACCCATCTGCTTCAACTGATACCGTTTTCATAAATAAGGCAATTTATGTAAATAACAATTTCACTATATCGGAAGGTGTGTTTGCATGTAAAACATTTACCATTACGGGTAATACGTCGGGTACAATGAGTATGGCATCGGGCACTACGCTGGTATTAGGATTAACTTCATCATCCACACTATCGTACTTTCCAAGCACCTTTACTAATGCACATATTTCGTTAGATGTAGCCAGTACAGTAGTATTCCAAGCTAATAATACAAGTACAGGGCAAGCGATTTCATCTTTACCCTATTATGGCAACTTGCTTGTAACAACATCTTCGGCAGGTACTGCAGGGTCTAATGTCTTTGTGGTAAAAGGTAATCTTACCATTGCTTCGGGAATTACGTTTAAAGAAGATGCAGGTACAGCAGACACCATAAAAGGTAACCTGGTTATTAATTCAGGAGCAACATACGATGTGTATTCGTCTACAGAGCACCTGAAAGGCAATGTAACAAATAACGGGACCTACCACTCGACATATACGACTTATTTTGATGGTAGTACTAACCAGGTTTTAAACGGGGCAAACGGGTCAATAAATACATTCTTTAATGGATTAATAATACAACCAACATCAGTAACAGACACAACTTTTATTGAAGCTAACATTAAAGTACCTATCATTGACAACTATGGCACTGTTTTTGTCCCATCCACATGCAATGATACTATCGAACTAATAGGTGCTTTAAATACGGCTGGGAAAACATTCACTGCTCTGAATGGAGTGGTTTATTTTACCAGTGGTTACCTTAGTAGCTGTGATATTAACGGAAGTCCAGTGATACTGCATAACCTTACTGTTAATCAAAATCTCTATATCTATAATAATGTTATTGTAAGTTCTGACTTAACTCGCCTTTCGGGTTCACTTCCGATAACTGATACATTATTTCTGGCAGGCAATTATATTGATGATGTTGCATCGGTAACTACAGGATCGATAGACATGAACGGAAACCATAATCAAACCATCAGCGGAACTGCCTATCCTTATTTAGCACTTTTAATCAACCAGGCATCAACTACTGATACAGTTAAGTTGAGCGACTCCACTACTTTTTACACATTAACTATAGCCAAAGGAACATTGGATGTAACGCCTTCAAAATACAGTATTACTGTAATTCACAATTTTATGAACAACGGCAATTTTGTGGCACGTAATGGAACCGTTACATTTAATAATTCTGCTGCGAACCAAACTTTAGGTGGTAGTAGTGTAACAACATTTAATAATGTAACGCATATAGGTGGATATATACTTAGCTTAGGCAATAATGAAATTGTTAAAGGTAATGTCCTCATTAGTTCAGGTGAGATTGATGCTTCCTCATCGAACTATGCTATTACAGTAGGTGGCAACTTTACAAACAACGGAACATTTAACCAGAGAAGTGGATTAGTGACACTCAATGGGAATGCAAACCAAATTATTGGTGGAACACATAGCTTAACATTCTACAACCTCACACAAAAACAAGCCTCAGCTACCGATACAGTATTTTTGGGTGAAGGAATAACAGTGAGTCATAATCTGGCTGATTCGGGAGGAGTATTTGATTGCCAGAACTACCAGATAATTGGTAATAATTCAGGCACGTTTACTATGGCTTCAGGAACAAACATGTTGTTAGGGTCAGCTTCGTCAAGTACCAATATTACGTTTCCTACTCTATTTACAACGGCACATACCACTCTGAACTCAGGCAGTACTATAAGTTATTTGGCCAATACTGCGCAAACAATTTCGAGCACACCAACTACATACGGTAACCTCACACTCGGTTCAGGCAGTAATACGACACGCAAAACACCGGCAAGCAGCCCACTTGCAATAGCAGGGAATTTGAATATAAATGCTAATACAACCTTAGTTGAAAATACAGGAACAATTAACCTTACCGGCAATCTATGCAATGCCGATAGCCTTGTGTTTACAACAGGCGCTTTAAATATAGGTGGTAGCTTTACCAATAACGGTGTACTTACAGCAGGTACAGGCACTGTAACATTAAATGGAACAGCAGGGCAAACCATAGGCGGTATTGCAGTAACAACATTCTATAACCTTACTGGCTCTTCAAGTGGAACGGAAACTATTACCTTAGGTAATAATGAAACAGTATCTCATAATTTTTTGATCAGCTCCGGCACGTTTACATTAGCAGGTGCCAGCTATAATCTTAATGTTGCGGGTAACTTTACAAATAACAGTTCGCTAACTGCAAGTAGCGGAACAGTAGTAATGAATGGCAGCGGAACACAAACCCTTGGTGGTAGCGCCGTTTCAAACTTCTACAATCTCACAGTTAATGGAACCACTTCTACCGTAGTAAACCTTGGTAACAACCAAAAAGTTTCACAAAACCTTAATGTAAGCACAGGATCACTCAATACTTCAACATACCATATAAACTAATGAGAAAAACTATTACACATAAACCAATAGCCATGAATCACTTCAAGAACAAATCAATAAAGCATATTACACTTTTGGTGCTTTTAACCATTAGCTCACTATACATAAATGCTCAAACCACAGGCATTACAGTAAATAATCCTGCGGGTACAATTAGTTCCTCTACCGGTAAAATTTGTTTATCAACCGATACACTTTCGACAACAGGACCTGTTATTGCCAATAAAATAAGCATTGGTAGCACAACTTTTCCATCGACCCTTAACATAGGTAGCAGTAACCAGTTCCAGGTTAATAGCAGCGGTAACCTAATTAAGATAAATGGAGTTAGTTACACCTGGCCTACTTCACAAGGCAGTAGCAGCACAATATTGGTTAACGACGGTACAGGTACAATTACATGGGGTAGCCTCAACAGTGTTAACTATTGGCAGCAAAGTGGTTCGGACATTGCCTACCCGTCAGGTAGAATTGGTATAGGAACTTCAACACTAAGGGCCAGCCTAGAAGTTAATGGTAGCATTGTAGTAGATGGTAGTAATTTTATAGGTACCGTTGACAATATACCACTCGTATTTCGCGTAAATAATCAGCCATCGGCTACAATAGATCCTGTTAAGAATACAACTTTTTTAGGGTATTATGCAGGTAACCCTTCAGTAACAGGTACCAATAATATAGGCATTGGGTATACAGCGTTAGCTTCAGTAACTTCAGGCTATGGCAACATAGCATCCGGTTACTCAGCTTTAAGTAGCAATACTACTGGTAGCTATAATGCCGCTATTGGTTATAATGCATTGGCAAGTAACAATGCTGATGGTAACGTGGCCATAGGATATACAGCCCTGAATGCTAATTCGACAGGTGGTGCAAATGCTGCGATGGGATTCGGTGCCTTATCAGCATCAAATGCTAACTATAATACGGCAATGGGTGGGTATGCCTGTCATCAAACTTCAAGTGGAGCCAATAATACTGGTATTGGTGGTCATGCTTTGTATAGTAATATAGAAGGTGCTGATAATACAGCCATTGGTTATGGTGCAGATGTTGGCTCAGAAAATCTTACCAATGCTACAGCAATTGGATATCAGGCCATAGTAAGTACAAGCAACTCTGTTGTATTAGGTGGTACGGGCTCATATGCCGTGAAGGTTGGGATAGGTTTAACTAGTCCTGCGCATGCATTAGATGTTGTTGGAGATATACAAGTAGCTACAGGAAACCTGATCATTGGTTCCGGAGCTAATATTACAGCCCCTTCAGGTAGTATAAGTTTTGTGAATAATAATTTATCTACAACTGGCGCATTGAATGCAGGGAATGTGACCTTTAATGGCAACATAACTCTTACAACTGATACCATAGGTGATACTAATACCCACCTAATGAAAATAGACAAACTCGGGCATTTAAAACCAGTTACATCTGCGCAATTAACTGGATTAGTAACTCCGCCAATTAAGCTTCTTTCAGGTCCATGCAGTGGAACAACGGTTCCTGGTAGCTGGCAAGAAACCGGAACAGGCCCGTTTGGAGCTGTTTTGTATACTGTACCGTGTCAATATGTTGGAGTTGGAACACAATCTCCTAGTGCGGCTTTGTCCATATCGAATACAAACATTACAAATCAATTTTCAGTAATTAATCCAACCTCAACGAATGATGTATTTACTATTGATAATTTGGGAAATACTTACACTAGCGGAACTCTGGCTATAAATACCACTACTGTTCCTACTGGATATTCTCTTGCAGTTAATGGCAGCATAATTGCCACCGATGTTTTAGTTGCATTATATGGTAGCTGGCCCGATTATGTCTTCAACAAAGATTATAAATTGTTAAGCCTGAAAGATTTGGATAAATACATTAATGCAAACCACCATTTACCAGGAGTTCCATCTGCGCTGGAAATTAAAACCAGTGGTGGGGTTGATGTCAGTACAATGTTGACTAAACAACAGGAAAAACTCGAAGAAGTATCATTATACCTGATTCAATTGGAAAAGGAAATACAGGAGTTAAAGGCTGAAAATGAAAAATTAAAGGCAGATAAGAGCAAATAATAAAACGTTGTACAATGGAATTTTCACCCTTTAATTAGTTCCTGTAATATGAAAGCCTTCTATTTAAATATATTATTTCTGATCATAGTTTGTAGCTCGTATGGTCAGCTTACCTTAAGAGGTACTGTTGGTCCGGGTCAGTACTTTAACCCTACTCAAGTACACCTGACACCTAATACAACATCACCGGTTACTCAGGCTGCAGGAAGCAGTTCCGGAGTAATTCATTTATTTATTGATGCTTCGTCTGTTACTAGTTCTACATCATACTCAACCCAGCTTCCTACCAGTATATTAAGTAGTGGTTCAGGTACCGGACCTAATACTTCATTAGCAGTAGGAAAAACCCCAACCAGTTATGGCGTTTCAGGTTCAGGAGGAGCTACGTATACTGTGCCAATTGTGTTACCTCCGGGAACTATGGGGGCAGTTCCTAATGTAGCCACTTCATATAACAGCCAGGGTACCGAAGGTTCATTGGGATATGGCTGGGGTATTTCAGGTTTATCCTGTATTTCAAGATCAGGGAAAACACCTTACCATAATTACGGAGGAACTTATCCTGACCAGGCACAGGCCGTAACGCTTACTAACGCAGACTGGTTTGCTTTAGATGGCAACAGATTAATTGCTACATCCGGCACGAATGGTGACAACGGTACAATTTATGCCACTGAGAGTGAAACTTTTGATAAGATTGTTTCAAACGGAACAGTTGGCAGCGGCCCGGACTGGTTTCAAGTACAAACAAAAAATGGGGCAATTATCGAATACGGCCATAGCCTTGATTCAAGGTTAATTCCAGTTGGATTGAATACTGTAGATGCATGGTACGTAGACAAAATAACCGACCAGTTTGGCAACTATATTACCTTTCATTATATCAATACCGATGGAGAAATACATATTCAGGAAATAGATTATACCGGAAACAGCAATGCAGGATTCGCCCCTTACAATTCTATTGTTTTTGCATATACTGATAAAACAGAAACCAATACAACATACGTTGCAGGTGGAGCTTTAAACAGCAGTGCCATATTAAGCACTATTACAATAAAGGCGCATAATACATTATTTAAGGAATATTCGTTCAAGTATGCTTACAACACCTATACGTTACTACAGGAAATTGATGAAACTGGGTCAGATGGTTCTGCATTAAACCCAACCCGGTTCAGTTATGGATCGGATATTCCTGTACTTGGGTCAACGTGTGGCAGTGGCCCCACAAGCCTTACAGACTATTGTGTTGAAGGCGACCCATCGGTATTAGGTGGAACCGCCGGTGGTACATCTGGCTTTGGGCAGGCTGCCCAATATACCTTGTTAGATTATAATGGCGACGGAAAAGAAGATGTGATCTCTTTAACTGGTACTTATGGCGAACTCTATACAACTTCAGGGGAACATTTGGATCCTCCCGATGGATATAACTTTGGTTGGAACAGCCAGGTTTTATATACCGGAGAAGGAAATGCATGCCCTCTTTTTACTGCTAACGGTTATGGCTTCCCATTAGGCTACCCCGTTTCAGGAGGAGCAGCGGGATATTTAAACCCGATAAACAATACTGCATCAGGTAGCTTGAGCCAGGTTGCTCAGGATTTTAATGGTGATGGTAAGGAGGATTATCTTGTATCTACATTTCCTGATACAGTTCCTGTTGAAGGAGACGATTACCAGGAAAATGTACACATAGCCCTGTCTACTGGCAGCTCCTTTACTAGTGCCAATACATTGGAGATGTACGGTATGGTAAATACAACTGATGAACTCACAGCGGCATCTGCTCCAGCCGATGCGGTATTAAGCGCTAATTATTATTTAGACTTGAATGGAGACGGACAATTGGATGCATTTAATTACCACTATGACCCTGTTGCGCAAGTTGAATATTATAGAGTATGGCTTAATGCTGGAGCTTCCTCCACAACCCCTCAGGAGCAGCCTTCGATGACCTACCCGACAACGCCAAGCGGAACACCAAGCCCAAACTTTGAAATTACAGTTTCAGAATCAGGCTATCTTTCTTTCCTCGATTTTTCTCAGGCAATTCCAATGGATCTATATGGAGATGGAAGAACCGAATTGGTTAATGTTACCCAATACAATAATAATGCTGTTGACGATGGCGCACCACGGAAAGTAATTGTAAGTTTTAATGCTGACCAGGTATATGGGCAACCTGGTTATGTTGCAGAGGTTGACGGAAGCTCTTCAGGCGGCTCGACCTATGTCTCTCCTGTACCAGGCAATGGCATTGTAATACAAGCTGATAATTCCGGGTTTTCATATAACAACAACGCTTTTGTTCCGAACACTACCAATCAAGATGAAACTTATACTCCAAGTGGCAGCGGCGAATCTTACGATACATATTTTCCTCCGGCTACTGACGGTTACGATAATGTTTTTGGAGTAACAACAAGTATCAATAACGCTTCCCCTTATGTTCAATTTGGAGATTTTAATGGAGATGGCATTACAGATATATTGAGCTATAGTAATAGTAGTAATACCTGGACAATAAACTTTGGTACAGGTGCAGGCACTTACGCCCAATTACCTGTAAGTACACTGCCTACAGATAATCCTTTTTCATACCCTTCTACTTATTATTATGCTCATGATGTAAATGGAGATGGAAAAACAGATATTCTGGAATTTCTACCGCCTAGCAGCAGTGGTGCAACCAGTACCGTAATTAAAATATATTACAGTACAGGTACTTCATTTATTGAAGGCGAGCCAATCACTCTTCCAAACCATGATATAAACCCGGAAACATGGCAAATTGCCTTTGGCGATTTTAACGGTGACGGTGTTGATGATCTGTTATTAGAAAATAACATAGACGATGGTGCAATAAACGGCCCACCTGTTTTATTGTATTTCTATTCCGGTACCAAGTCAAGGAGGTTAGCAGAAGCTGTTGACGGATATAACCAGCTGGTTCAATTTACATATCAACCTCTTACAAATTCAAGTATTTATAGTCAGCCACAAGCATCAAGCTACAGAAGTACATCGAATAGCAGTAGTTTATTAGATATTCAAGCACCCGTATATGTAGTAAGCCGCATGACCACAGTTGATGGTACAGGAAATAACTCCACGGCTACTGTTGGCAGTACAGTTACATATACCGATTCAAACAGTACAACCTATACATACCAGGATTTAATTTACAATAAGCTTGGATTAGGAATGTTGGGCTTTTTAAATGTAACTTCTTATAACAGTGTAAAGGATTATAGCTCTTCAAATACGTACGCTATTCTACCTACATACAGCAACCTGGTACCGAGCAGCAGTTCTGTTACGGCAGTTACAGCAGCCACTGTACTATCTACTGGCACGTATACCTATACCCCTGTTGCACTTGGGGGCTTGCGTTATTTCCTTTCACCAACCCAGGCTGTTACCAATGACAACATTGCGGGAACTACAGCGACTACCACCTATACTTATGATGCGTACGGAAATGTAACAGATAAGAACACACAAATAAGCGTTACCAGCACATCAAGTGTTGTTGAAACTACGGATGCACAAAATACTTATGTGGCAAGCGGTACATGGATACCATCATCAGTTGCTACCACTACCAATACATCTACGTACCTTTCAAACCCTTCGTATGCACGATCAGTATTAAATACCTGGGATGGTTCAGGCCATTTATTGACTGCAACAATGGACCCTTCAACAGGTGAGGCAGTAACCAATACGAATACATACGACCCTAATACAGGAGTTTTAACAAAACAGATAACCAGTTCGGCTGATGGTAGTTGTTCAACACAAACAAATTCGTATGGGTATGAT
>Ga0206830_1092_pt1 | contig 9020 bp, 8 predicted proteins | sample Alteio_BWOrgCont_76_FD_152884 | JGI IMG/M metagenome (GOLD analysis project Ga0206830, IMG submission 152884) | Enriched cells from forest soil in Barre Woods Harvard Forest LTER site, Petersham, Massachusetts, United States -... | ecosystem: Environmental > Terrestrial > Soil > Temperate forest > O... | reverse complement strand
TTTTTCATTCGTCACATAGTCTTGGTTATTATGGGTAAAAGAGACTAGCTTCTCATAGCGCAACGAGCCTTCTTTTATTTTTGCCAACATGTTACCCATGGCATCTTTTAACTCGGATTCTGGAGTAGAGTGAATACAACTTTTCTTCACAACAATGGTTAAATACCCATGCTGTACTTTATTAGTTTTTGCCTGAATAAAAGAATCGATATGCTGTTTTTCTCGATAGATAGAACGATTCACACTAAAATCAAAAAGAGCTTTAGCCGTAATAAGACTTTGCCAGGTACGAATAGACATTCCTTGAGCATTATATAGATGCACATAGACAAGCATTTCATCTTCTTCTATTTTAATGGTTTGCCCCTGCTTGGTTTCTACGGCAGCAGCAGAAACGTCCCCCAAACACTCTTTTGCTTTCAATAAACGATCGCGTATAAAGCGAAATTTTTCGCCCATTTGATATTTTTCTCTTAATTGCTCATCCCGCGTTAAAGCTTCTTGAATAATACCAGCACTTTCCATCCCCTCTTCTTTCTGACTCAACTCTTTTAGCATGACGGCATTTTCTTGCAAATACTGAGCCGATCTAGAAGGACTTTCTTTATTAGAAGGCACAAGACTTTGCAAATTGGTGGCTAGGCTCATCTCATGTCGAGCAATTTCGCGAAATGTTTGATGAATAATACCCACAGATTCTTTAAAATCAGCTACCATACAACCACCCCTCTCTTTTACTTATGCTCTCTTTATAAGCATAGCATTATTTTTAGACAATGCTATGTCTTTGATTTTTCTTCTATATTTTCTGCATTTTCTTGAATTTGTGCTTGCCGATGCTGCAAATATGCATCGCGCACGAAAGCATAGCGATCCACGGCTGCAACCTCAAAAACCTCTTGATACTGTAAATAATTGGATCTTCTATCTACTACGCCAAGCCCATATAAGCTATAGCGTACGGTAGGATTGCTGATACGAGGATAGATTGAGAAGAAAAAATAATCGATAGGCCAGCCAATAACATCTCGAATAGTGCCAGAACCAAAGAAAGGCACCATAAAATAATTAGAATCTTTATAACCCCAACGCGCCAAAGTAAGGCCAAAGTCTTCGTGATGTTGCTTTAAGCCAATGCGAGAAGCCACATCAAAAAAACCAACGATACCTACTGTCGTATTAATAACAAGCCGCCAACTATCATTTAAAAAATAATATAATTTTAATTGTAATACATCATTAACAATCGTAGGAACAGTATCAATATTGAAAAAAAAGTTAGTAATACCTTGATGTAAAGGTCTGGGCATAATTTTATTATAGAGAGTAGCAACTGGCTTTAAGAGTGCTTTGTCTAACGTATCGTTAAAATGAAAGACAATATGATTATATCCAGAAAGCGCATCGTGAGCATCTTCTGCATAAGCAGAACCCACGAAAAAAAATATGCATAAAATACTTAGAATAAAATGCTTTTTTTTACCTATCATGTAAAATTTTGTCCTTCATTATCTCCTTCATTGGGGGTTAGTGTAACATAGACCTTTGGAGGACTAAATAAAATGCTTGCTCTTATTATTCTAGATGGATGGGGATACCGTGAAGATCCGCGTGCAAATGCTATAGCCGCGGCTAAAAAACCTTGCTGGGATACTCTTTGGGAGCGATACCCTCACACTTCTATTTCAGGCTCTGGAAAATGCGTTGGGCTGCCAGACGGTCAAATGGGTAACTCAGAAGTAGGCCACATGAATATGGGCGCAGGAAGAGTTATCCATCAAGATTTGACCAGAATTGATCTTGCGATTGAAACGAGAGAATTTTTCAAAAATCCTGCTTTTCTTTCTGCACTTGAAAAAATTCGTGAAAATGGAAAAGCACTGCACATCTTAGGGTTACTCTCTCCTGGAGGCGTTCACAGTCATGAAAAACATCTGCAAGCCTTACTTAATTTAGCTGCCACAGAAAAAATAAATCAGGTTTATATCCATGCTTTTTTAGATGGACGTGATACTCCCCCTCAAAGTGCTATGGCTTCTCTAAAAATCGGAAAAATTGCTTCTATGATAGGTCGATACTACGCCATGGATAGAGACAAACGTTGGGATAGAACACAAAAAGCATATGAATTACTCACTGAAGGAAAAGCAGATTTTTATGAGAAAAATCCTATTGAAGCACTGAAAAATGCTTATGCTCGCGGCGAAACGGATGAATTTGTTAAACCCACTGCACTGCAAGAAAAAATATCCGATGGTGATGCCGTGATATTTATGAACTTTCGCGCTGATCGAGCAAGACAGCTCACCGCAGCTTTTGTAGATCCTCATTTTAAAGATTTTGAGCGTCACGTATGTCCAAAACTTTCTTCTTTTATTACACTCACTGAGTATGACAAAACACTTCCCGTTACAGTTGCTTTTCCAGCACAAGACTACCATCATCTCTTTGCTGAATGCGTAAGCGATAAAGAATTTAAACAATTACGTATCGCTGAAACAGAAAAATATGCCCATGTGACTTATTTTTTCAACGGCGGCAGAGAAGAGGCTTTTCCTGGAGAAGAACGTATTTTAATTCCTTCTCCTAAAGTAGCTACTTACGATTTGCAACCTGAAATGAGTGCACCAGAATTAACGGAACAACTCGTCAAAGCCATTAAAAGCAAAAAATACGAAACCATTATTTGTAACTATGCCAATCCAGATATGTTAGGACATACCGGTAATTTTGCAGCTACCGTAAAAGCGATTGAAGCAATTGATGCGTGTCTCGTCCAAGTTATACAGGCTTTAAAAGAAGTCGATGGCGAAGCTTTAATTACCGCCGACCATGGGAATGCGGAGTTTATGTTCGATGAATCGACGATGCAACCTCATACAGCTCACACCTGTGAATTAGTACCTGTACTTTATATAGGACGAAAAGCAAAAATAACTAAACTGAATGGCAAGTTAGCCGATATTGCCCCCACCATGCTTTATCTCATGAATCTTCCACAGCCCCCAGAAATGACAGGAGAACGGCTGTTTACACTGTGTGAATGAGCAGATAAGATGACTGTACTATTCAACAATAGTCCCTCCCTTTGAAAAAGGGAGGTTTAGGAGGGATTTATAAACATGCTTTTTATGAAAATTTGCAAAAAATTTGCAAATAAAATGTTTGATAAATCCTCCCCAACCCTCCTTTTTCAAAGGAGGGGGATCTTAATCCTTCTATTTCCTTTTGCGCTCAGCGCTTGCTACTCTACTGCCCCAAAAACATACAATGTCAGTGAAAATGAAAGCTCACTTGCAGAAGCTTCCTATTCTGTCAGCAAATCTATTGTCGATTTAGCAGAAACAGCGCAGGCTGCCCATCCTTTACCTAAACTTGCTCCACCCCCTGCTCCTGCCACTTACGGTATGGGTATGGCCACTTCTATTGATTGGTCTGGACCTGTTCAGCCTTTACTCCAACAAGTAGCCAGAACAGCAGATTACCGCCTCAGAACCTTAGGAACCCCGCCCGCTATTCCTGTTATTGTGACGGTTTACACTAAAAATGAAATGCTAGGTGATGTACTACGTGATATTGGCTACCAATGTGGAAGACGGGCATCAGTTGTTATCTTTCCTGAAAGCCGTGTCATTGAGTTACGTTATGCAAAAAATTAAGCCCGTATTCATTTTTTTATTATTTTTTTTCCTCTCAGCCTGCGTGCATCGACCCCAACAAACTTCTATCGACACCATGAACGTCTCGCAATTAGAAAACGCCTCACAAGAAACGATAAAACCTCCTTCAGAAACTACGGTCAGTCAATTACGCAATAAACTTTTAAATGACACTGGCATGAGCATTGGCGCTCAAAGTGGGCTCGCATGGGCAGCAGAAAAAATTAATGCGCAACTAGAAAAAGATAAAGTGTATTTAAATTCTATTTTTAATTTTAATGCCATGATGCTCAGCCACGGCGTACTTCCACCGGTTCTTGCTGAAGGCGATAATACTTTAAACTTAGACGATTCAACCACCGTTCGTGTGGCAGATAAAACCTATAAAATTATTGAACAAGCACGGTTTGCTACCACCCCACCTAATTGGCATGATTATTTATGGCTTTCTTACAGCAAACCAGAGCTACCCGATAAAACCTTACTGCCTCGCAATGCTGATGAACAAAAAGTATGGAAAAAAGCAGTTCATCTAGGCTGGGAAAAAGGCATAGAACAAGCTTATAGTATTTTTCAGCAAAATTTGGCACGCTTGAAACGACATTATCAAGGTATGATATTATATCGTAAGTTATTACAACAGAAGATGATTAATCCGCCATTTGTCTCGCGAACAGAGTTAGGTGTTACAGGCAATGGCAATGATATGCGGGTCAATGATCAAGTCCTTCGCATTGTTGAGCTACCGCAATTACAAACTGAAACTAACCATTGGAAAGCTATTGTGGTGAAACACTCATGACAACAGAATATTTTTTTCCCCATGAACCTACTCGTCTAACGATTGATAATGCCAGTGAAATTTTTATTCACTGTGTCAATTTAGGCGCATCGGATGTAACACTCCAAACAGACGAACCTATTTATGCAGAAATTTTCGGCAGACTGCGTCGCGTTACGCATCGACGTCTTTCGAATACAGAAGTAGGTGATATCATCAATGGTATTTATGGACCTAACGGCACTACGCAACTTATGTCTGGCAAAGACGTGGATACGCATCATGAAATTCGCCCTTCTCGCAGCGAACGCTATCGTTTTCGTATTAATGCCACGGCTTGTTTAGTGGAAGGTCACGACGGCATACAAATTACCGCGCGAACTATACCCACTGATCCACCTACATTGGCTGGTATGAACTTGCCTCAAGCTATTGTTGATGCTATCGCACCTGAACAAGGGGTGGTTTATATTACAGGTGCTACAGGTTCTGGAAAAAGCACTTTGCTTTCTGCCATTATTCGCTCCATTGCAGAAGAACCTGAAAGTCATCGTAAAATTTTAACCTATGAAGCACCTATCGAATTTGTCTACGACAGTATAGAAAAGCAATCTTGCATAGTCAGTCAATCTGAAATTCCGCGTCATCTTCCCAGTTTTGCTTCCGGTGTGCGTAATGCTCTTCGCCGCAAACCGCGTTTAATACTGGTCGGAGAAGCGCGCGATCCTGAAACCATTGGCGCTGTGATGGAAGCTGCGATGACTGGTCACCCGGTTTATACAACATTACATAGTAATAGTGTGGCAGAAACCATGCGTCGTTTAGTCACCACTTTCCCTTCCGAAGAAAGACAAAGCCGAACTGTCGACATTATCGAAACCGTTCGTTTAATTGTCTCACAACGTTTAGTGCCCACCGTCGATGGCAAAAGAGTCGCATTACGAGAATATTTAGTATTCGATGAAAAAATTCGCGATCAATTACTAGAAGCGGATTTTACGCGAGTGACAGGAATAATTAGACATATGGTTAGAGAACAAGGCCGCAGTATAGTTAAAGATGCACAAGAGAAATTTGAAGCAGGCTTAATTACAGAGCGTCAATTTAAATTGATTGCAGAGCAAAGCAAACGCGAGGAGCAGGAAACATGAGACAATACAAATGACAGATTATCAAGCATTAATGAATATCACTCAAGATAAACTTGTGAAGGCATTAAGCCATTTAGAATATAGTTATAAAATCATTATCCATCTTCCAGAAGAAATTGAAAATTTAAATGAAGAAACACTAGCGGCTTGGGAAAGTTTTTCTGCTCGTTTTTCTCGTGTGGTTGATTTGTTTTTATCAAGATACATCCGGGCATGTGTATTGGTAGATGATCCAGGATTTTCTGGTACTTTTCGTGACTTTATTAATCAAGCAGAGAAATTAAAAATTATTGATGATGCTCGAAAATGGATGGAAATTCGCGCCCTAAGGAATATTACTGCCCATGAATATAATGATAAAGATTTAACCGAATTTTTTGTTCAATTGAAAAAAAGCTGTCCTACATTGCTTGCTATAAAAAAGTTACTCAGCTAGGACTTGATTATGCGTCTACACCCTGATGAGCTCAATGGTATTATTAACGCTATATCACCTTTCTTAAGGAAAATGCCTGCCGAATTACGGCTTTTTGGTAGTCGTGTTGATGATGACCAACGAGGAGGGGATATCGATTTGTTATTATTACTTAAATCAAAAGAGCTCGCAAATTCATTACGAATAAATAAACATAAAATAATAACTCAGATTTATGAAAATATTGGCGAGCAAAAAATAGATTTAAAAATTGCAACCCAAGAAGACATCCTTCAGGATGCATTTTTATCAGTAATTTTTCCCAAGTCAGTTATAGCCCATCAATGGGAATAATCATAATTTTTTCTCTTCTTTAATCTCAGTCCCAGTAGTTTCTTTCGCCTGTTTCTGGTTAGTCTTCTCCTTTTCTCCTCTTGCCTGGGCCACTTTCCCAGCACCCGTCATTCCGCTAACAGCAGCACTACCTGCTTTCTCCGCTCCACCGGAAACAGCACCCTTTATGTCTTCTAACCCGCCGCCGCCCTCACCAAAGGTTTCTCCATGACCAATCCATCGCATGACTTTATCCGGTATAATATGAATCAGCGCAAAACATTTATTGAGAGAAGTCACGAAGAGGGAAGTATACATTATCATAAACATGATCGTTTCTAAAATAGAAGAAGTAGACCCCACCATACCAACGACACCCATAAAAGAAGCATTAATAATCATGATCACCACATACGACATGAGCATTCCAGACATCATGCCAAAAATCATCAGACTAGGGCGAAGAAAAATATTCAGAACAAGCCAAATTGCGTGCTCAGCTTTACCCCACATATCACTGCTTTGACCCTCTGGGTATAGAAAACCAATAGCAACTAAAGGCGCTGCTATCATGGTTTCTATTGTGGCCGTCAACCATCCAATTACACCAAAAGTATAAAGCAAATAGGGAATCATAGGAGTATAGACAGCTAAAGTCAGACCTAACCCTAAAAATAGGGTCATGAAAAAGAACATGGGCGCAATAATGAGATTCTGCAATACAGTAGGAAAAACTGGAGCACCATTACCCAAAACAATAATGCCAGCAGGCATAAGGAGCAAACTAAAAGCTACATATATAACATATATTAGCTCCACAATATTAACGATAGTGTCACCCATTTGTTGTGCCTTAATCATGGGATTTTGACTTAAAGAATTCCCTTGAGTGCCACCAGATAAATTCGTGATCCAACTTTCTAATAGCGCATTACACAAAGAATTAGCGCCAGGAATAGACATACCACCCAGACTACATGAACCTATACTGCCAGACACACCCGTGCTTCCCGTGCTACTTGCCGCTGCATTCGATGTTTGGCTTTCCATTTCATTCACTAAACTAGTCGCCACATGAAGTATCACTGGTGTGGAAGTTCCTGCATCGGACACACTCGTTGGAATAGTTACATTAATAGTAGGCACAGCAGCTAAAGCACTTTTATTTGCTTGAGCAAACATATAAAAATAACTTCCAGCAAATATCCAACCATTGGCGATTATCTCTGAAGTGACATTTTGCGGTGTAATACTACTACCAGCGGATGTAAATAGACTTGCATACAATACAGCTGTCGTTGTAATAAAATCTCCTGCAGAAGGATAAATAGCATAAGGGTAATATAATTTTGTTACTGTCGTATCACTGGGTGAAGTGGCAGAAGGAGGCGGGTAACTAGCTAAACCATTATGGTCACAAGAAGCTATATTATTATCTGAACAATATTGCGTTACCCAAGGCGGTGTGGCAGGGGTTAAATCCGTAGCGTTATAAAATACATTATATTCATAGTCAGCAGTAACCAATTCAGTTGCAATAGCCCCTAAAGCGGGAAGAATTACCTGATAAACTGCACTTTGTTTTGCATCGCCTAGCGTGAGGGAACCGCACTTTCCAGCAGGTCCCATGCTATATACCCCACTACTGACTTGTTTCCCTGTAACACTCAACATCTCTGCATCTGTTTCCCCACAAAATGGATCTTGATTATTTTCCTGACCACAAAAATAACCTGTGCTATTTTTTGCTTTAGCTGCTGCCTGACAAGCAAGCCCTTGAAAAAGTTGTTGTAATTTCATTTTAACGGCAAGAGTACTCGCTTGCGATTCTGCAGCAGCAGTGGCACTGATGGGTGCTGTGGAACCGCCCGATTGTACATAATTCACGACGGTGGTCCATAGTGTATCTGCAGCACCAATACCTTGCAGAATAAACCACATCATCCCAATTTGCAGATAAGAATACCCTGTTGCGGTTGGCACAAGAGCTGCAATACCCATGACGGTTCGCAAAGGTATCCAAAAGTTACCAAACTTTTTCCCTAAAAATTCGCCTTCATGTGCCGTTAAAATAACGCTGAGTACAGCAGTATAGGTCACGATAAGAGAACCTAAAGCGAGCACAGTGGTATTAAATACTTTAAACATGACCGATAATAAAGCAGGACCTGAGCCAGTGAGAACCGTTCCCACATTGCCAAAAATATCACCAAGATAAAAAATAGAACCTGCAGTTGCTTCATTGGCGGCAAAAGTAAAAAGATCTACCATAGCAAACCTTCTTTTCGCCATTCTTTCAATGTGCAGCCTAATTTTCGATGCTTAATTTGGAAATACCAGAAATGATATTTAAAAGCCTGTGCTAATAATAAAGCACACACGGCAAAAGCAAGAACCAATCCTAAAAATGCACCATGATGAAAAAGCAAATAAAAACCGTAGAGGAAATCACTAACACTCAAGATAAGAAAAAAAAGCACATAATAAAAATATAGCTTTGCCCTCGCTTTGATTTGTTTTTCATTGAGCTTTAAACGCTGCATGGCTTCTTCAAATGTCTCAGTATATTCCGCTTGGCGGGGAGTAGAAACCTCCTTTAAAGAAGACCATATATAGCGGGTTTGATCTCTTAAGTAGTCATATCCTAGCCAGGCACGGGGATTAAAAAAAGTTTTACGAGA
>Ga0206830_1088_pt1 | contig 9646 bp, 4 predicted proteins | sample Alteio_BWOrgCont_76_FD_152884 | JGI IMG/M metagenome (GOLD analysis project Ga0206830, IMG submission 152884) | Enriched cells from forest soil in Barre Woods Harvard Forest LTER site, Petersham, Massachusetts, United States -... | ecosystem: Environmental > Terrestrial > Soil > Temperate forest > O... | reverse complement strand
CTGGGATCTCTATCAATGGGGATATCCCTATCGGATAATACTTTTTGGATAGAAGCTAAAAACGCATCGGTTTCACAATTACAAGCATACTCCCCCAATCGTGGCTCTGCCTTCCATTCACTGGGATTATCATCAGTGGGTCTTCGAGGAGTAGGTGGTGTTGGTGCTGAAAAAACAGCAATAACGGGTTCTATTTTTCGAGAAGCAATTAAATTATCTAAAATATGTTGTGTTCCCATATGCTGACCAAATGGATCTCGAGATAAATGCAAATCACCATCTAAAAATACTTGGAGAGCATATTTCCTTTCTGCCTCTTGGCTATAACCTGCAGGAAAATAAATATCAATTAATTTTTCATCCGGATGAGGAGAATACTTTTCATCGACAGGACCCGTGATTTTTTGATCTTTATATACATATCGTTCGATCGTGCCTTTCTCTTCAGTTGTTAATGCTTTAACTTGATTCACGCCATGAATAATTTCTCCCTCTTTTAATGCAATTTTATATTCAATATCGGGTTTTGATCTTAGCTCATCTTTCTTTGTGTCTGGATGGAGAAAAAAATCTGTACTCTCATTTGCATGTATTTCTCTTTCAAAAACCCATCCTTCTGGTTTTCGCTCAGTCTCAGTCATTTCAATCTGATGACCTTTCCCATTTGCATCACGATAACCAAATAACATAGAAGTGGGCTGTTGAATACCAGAATCGGGATTATATGTAATACACGCAGTTTTAATATTATCTTGGCCAGTATCATTAATATTAATTGTAATGGTTCCCGCACTTTTCCCAGTCACCTCTATTTTTTCAAATTTTGGACAAGTGCAATGTCCAGGGAGATGGTTACATCCAGGGCAGCGAGTAGCATCGCGTTTTCTCTCTTCCTCTTTTTGTCTGTCTATATAGTTTATTTGAGGTTTTTCTCTGTTTTGCATGGCATTATTCTCCATGAACCTCTATTATATTTAGTATAGTCTATAATCATATTTTTCAATATGGCACGGAAGTTAAATGAATATTCAGGCATTTTTAAAAGACTACACGAAAAATCGTCAACTGAGCGGAACAATCCTAGTATCGCAAGGTGCTGACATTGTTGCACATCAACATTTTGGATTTGCCGATAGCTCTGAAAATATAAAATGCTGCGACAATACTCAATATCTTATTGGGTCTGTCACCAAACAATTTACTGCCGCTGCTCTATTAAAAGCTCTGTACGATCATGCAAAGGAAAAAGTTCATGAAAATTTAAATCAACCTATCTCCCATTATTTACCGGCGGAACATGCAATATGGACAGAACATATGCCCGCATGGGCCAGTAAAGTCACTCTACATCAGCTATTAATACACTCATCTGGCATAGTAAATTATACATCCATACCCGAATTTAAAGACACGTTTCTAAATCCTCCAGAAATACCTGCCTTAGTGAACAGTTTTAAAAATAGAGAATTAGATTTTCCCATTGGATCTAAGCACTCATACAGCAATTCGGGTTATTTACTGTTAGGAGAAATTATTCAGCAAATAACAGGCCAATCTTTAGATATTTACATGGAGAAAGTTTTTTTCAACCCATTCAACATGAAATCCACTTTTTTAGCTACCAAAGGAACTGTTCATGATTTAAAGAAAATGGATAGCTTTAAAAATTTAGCGCGTGGCTATGAAGTTGACATTACCATCGAAAACCCAGCAATCAAAGAAGTAGAAAAATATTCTCACATGCAAATTCCTGGAGCTGCGGGTAGCATGATATCTACGGCACAAGATCTGTTAACTTGGAACTCTGCTTTGTATGCTGAGAAAGTATTACCTAGTTTTCTACTCAAGACCATGCTGCATCCGCATATAAAAATGGATGACTCCACAGATGATTATTACGGCTATGGTATTGAGGTAAATACTAATCCAACCTTAGGTACAATTTATTGTCACGGTGGAAGTATTGATGGGTTTATTGCTAGACTCGTGTATATACCCTCTCTTAAAATATCTATTGTTTGTTTGTCTAACATCACTAAAAATTTTGAAAAACTGGAGCCAGAGATAAACAGAATAAAAGCCAAACTACCTAAAAACATTACTCCAAGCGAATTATTTAAAATACTCGATGCAGAGCTTAATCAGCAATTTCCAGCTATGGCCAAAAATAAAGATCGTTATTTTACAACCGAATTTGCGATAAATTTGGTTAAAGCACTATCAATGAAATAAATTAGCAAAAAGAAAAAGTGCTCTATCGTCATTCGTGATTGCTATTTGAATGGAATGATATTATAAGGTCACGAGAATATCCATATTATTCACGCAGAATGACATAAGGTACACTATAATGAGAAGAGCGTTATTGGTTGTAATTTTTTTAACTAACATCTTATTTAACCCAGTATTTGCACAAACAAACACCATCCAAAAAAAGCTGACAGAACTTGAAAATTCCTTTGATGGGCGAATTGGCTTATATGCCATTAATACCGCGAATCATCAAAAAATCGAGCATCGATCTCAAGAGCGCTTCCCTATACAAAGCACTTTTAAAGTGCTAGCGGTTTCTGCCATTTTAAAAGAAAGCGCAACTACTCCGAATTTACTTGAACAAAAAATGTTATTCCAAAATAAAGATTTAGTTTCTAACTCACCCGTTACAGAAAAGCATATTCCTGATGGAATGAAAATTTCAGAATTATGCGCAGCAGCCATCATGTATAGTAATAATACAGCAACTAATCTTCTCCTACAAAAATTGGGTGGCCCTAAAAATATTACTGCCTTTGCTCGCTCTATACATGATAATCAATTTAGAATAGATAGTTGGGAACCTGAATTAAACTCAGATCCTCATAATATAATCGATACTTCAACACCTAAAGCCATGGCTAAAAGTCTACAAAAATTAACATTGGGCAATGTTCTTACAGCACCCTCTCGAGATAAGCTTATTCAATGGATGAAGGATAACACTACGGGCAACACACGTATTCGAGCCGGTGTTCCACAAGGATGGGTTGTTGCGGATAAAACCGGCACAGGGGCAGATTATGGCATATCCAATGATATTGCCGTCATTTGGCCAGGAAAATGTTCTCCCCTTGTTATGGCTATTTATACCATACAAAACAAAAAAGACAGCGTAAGACGCGATGAGATTATTGCATCAGTAGCACACATGGTAGCCGATGAATTTATAAAATCTGATTCATGTATTAGCTCCATTGTAGGCAGGGCCTAGCTCAAAGCCGCATCAGATCTCATTAGCTATTGTAATTTATATTCCCCTTGATTGGCAATTTTCTGATCACTCACAACATAGACCATATGCTTTGGTTTAAAAAATGATGAAAGAGGAGCATTTTGCGCTACATCGACCGAACAATCTTGCTGATTTATCGATTGTCTCGGAGATTCTAGAGCAGAAATATCCCAATTTTTCCATTTATCTTTATTCTGCCTAGAAGTGATGACACTCTTAATATCCAACTTCTCCTCTTTTTTCCAATCACCCACTAAAATTAACTTTAATGGATTAATATTTTTTATTACTCTCAAACATGTCGTGGTTAAAGTTTTATCTTGAGCATGAATCACAAGCCCATTGGTTTTTTGACCCGTTTGTAAATATTCCTTTAATTGCTGCTCTAATAATTCATTATTATCTATAGGTTCCTCTGGAGAACCAATAGCTTTATTTTTTTCCGTGAGTTTACTTTTTATCGCATTATGAGCCTTTCGAACACCCGAGTTAAAATAAGATAGTCCTTTAAAAATTGAACCTATAATTGCACAAGGAATCAATAATGCTAATTGTACGATAACCGTAAATGCAACATCAATATACCCCCAACCCGTTGATTTGAGGTTATGATTTTGCTTTGAAACTTTGCTATACGTGGGTTCAGGTACTGATACTTGATATACAAAAAACGATGAAACCTTGGAAATAGACCCATCCCGTTCAAGATCAACAGTCTTTCCAGAAAAAATAAATCTGACTGGTGCTAAAAAAAAAATTTCCGACTGCGGAAAGAATACCAATATTTCTAATTCTAGTGTTAAGAAAAATTTTAATATGATTCATATTACAACTCCAGAAATAAAAATCAGTGGATCTATCCTATCGCACAGGACATATCGAGTGATTATTATGTAATTGCTCACTCTGGCCAACCAAAATAGGCTGTTGAGACGGCTTAAATAAACTAAAATGTGATAATAAATTAGAATTTAATCCAACAGGCTGAACATTATTATCCATTTCAGAAAATAGATTAAGATATGTTTTTGGCTTTTCTATACGCACGGTAAGCTCTCCATCACTACTACAGCAAATAACCCATTCCTCTCCTTCTTTTGCCCCCTCTCTTGCTTTTTCTTCATACTGAGCAAGTTGACGCGATATTTTAGAGAATTTTGAAAGCTCTTCCTTAACTCTTTCAAATTTATATTTAATATCTTTCAGTTGACTATCAGATGCTATCCAGGATTTCCTTATATCACTAATATCTCCATCAAGCCCCCTCAAGACTCTGGATAAGCCAGATAGTTCACTGGCTATTGGATAGTTTCTTATTGGACCCTGCAAAATCTTGTGTTGACGTTTTTCAAGGTTTTTTAAATCATAACAAATAGACATCAATTCTTCTTTATCATTGTCTGATATCAGTTTATCTTTATTCCAAGGCAACCATTTTCCTACCCAGTGACCAATCACTTGAAGTAACGTTAGGTTACCTTCTAATGAGCATTGATACTGAGGGTTTGGGAAGGAAGGTTGTTTGATGATAGGTTCAACATTAGACATTGGCAGACAGTTGCTATTCAATAAACCTGGATCATTAGATTGAACATGAATCACTGGAGAAGACAATGGAGTATTTTCAGGTGCTCCCAGAGCATTAACAATCTGCTCTGTGCTTGGTAATTGCAGAGTCTTTTTTTGTTTTACTTTTTCAGAGATTCTCTGTTGAATTTCAAATTTTGTATACTCATCCAGCTGATCATTTCTTGATTCGAGAAGCGTTTTTGTTATCACCTCTTCCGAAATAGCTGGGGCAATTAAAATAAGGTTATCTACCATATTAACGAGTAGCTCTGTTAATTTATCTGCAACCGTATCTTTATGATTATTGGGTGGCAGTTGCTCATTGTTTTTAATCGCATTGGGCTCATAAATCTCAACAAAATCATCCAGAATATTGCTGACTTGATGCAAAAGATCAAATGATGATTGAACATAAGAGTATTTTTGAACAATCCTCATAAGGTCATCTAAATTTTGTTTTAAATTCTCTAATTTTTCACAAGAAGGACTTTCCTTCAGGTGCTTTATGCTTACTGCCTGTGTATTAAACCAATGGTATAACTCACTGCTCTTATCTTGCATTAAATCAAAATAAGCGAAACTTAAAATACCGTATAATTTTCGATAAGCCTCTTCAAATAAATAGGCCTTTCTTCCAAGTTCATGTGTGGCCGTATAATCCAAATCATTGCGCAATGTTTGATTGACCTCTCCTTGAAAAAGGACATATGCATCACTTTTTAATTTTTCAATGATCGTCATATTGCTCTCAACGACGGTGAGATTTAAATTGATGCTATTAAAATCATTTATTTTTGGAGTTATGTCGATAAATTCCTGAGGAACCATAATTGAAAACTCTGTACATTCAAACTCACCACCGTTATGCCCAGTCCCATGGCCGTGAAGAGCCTGATCAAAAGTAATACATTTACGTCCTATACCGGGGGTACTCCAATGTTTAGTTTTGCCTCTTTCCTCTGGCGCTATTTTACTACCCACCCAATAATACCAGACTGATTCTTGCGGTTTATAAAATTTGGGTTGATAGTCATTAAATTCAATAGTTGCTATTTTTAATTTTGAATTTTCTGCTATATTTGACTTTGCAAAGAAATTAAAATAAATTTCCAAGATAAATTTATTTTCCTCAGCTTTAATCTCATAAATAAATTCTATAAAACCTAATCCCAAACAAGATGCTTCTTTTATGCGAATAAAATCATTAAATTGTGGATGCTCAAATGAAAGCAAAGGGTCTGGTGCGGGTAATAGGGGAAGCCTGCCATCCTTGGGTTGTATATAACCAACACCATGAAATAATGAAAGGGTGCTTTTATTAAATGCAAACAAGTGGTTGTTTTTAGCTGAAATTGTGTTATCGCGAATCATTTTGGAAGCCATACTGCGTTGCTCTGCAATGCGCTTTTCTGTTTCTCTGAAATAATTGTTTCTATCTTCCTCATGTGTGTATGGCGTAACATTATTTGTGACAAACCATTCTCCTTTTCTTCTTCCTTGTTCATGCCATCTTTTTGTATAAGTTTTCGTCCCTCTAAACCATCCATAATCGTTTACTTCAAACTTACTGTTAAATTGAGTTGATAATTCCTGCCGATACAAAGCTAAGGATTGGTCTATTTGCATTTGCTTTTCTTGTGTGTATCGTGTTTCAATTTCATTAATGCGTTTATCCATTGCTTCTGCAAGAGATAAAGCAGAATCTCCTAATTGTTTAATAAGCAATTCCACTAAGTCAACATTACCTGCTGCTGCCATCAAGGTATGAATATCATTTAATAGTAATTGATAATTTTTCAAATGTAAGATGTCCCTCACAAGAATTCTCTGACTAGGAAGAGTTCCTCTTGGATTAGGTGTGTTATTCAAGTTAAGCAATATACTCGCAATACAAGCATAAACGACTGTCAATGGGTTACGCGCAATAACTGCTTGACTCAAATGGTTTGAGCTTTTCAGCAATCCACTAAAATAGTTTGCTAATTGAAAATATTCAATGGGTCTTGCATTATCAGGCAACTTAAAAATGTCATCCAATTGGTGTGTGTGACTATTTTCTTTGCCAATATGTTCTAATTTATTTGATAATTCATTAAATTCAAGTTTAGTATTTTCTAATATCAACCTGAGATACTCTTTTAAGTTTTCTATATCTTGATGATGTTGTTGTGAATGAATTTTATATTCAATTGATAATAACTCACTTAAAATTTTTCGCAGCTTGTCATGCTGAGAAGCAAAACTTCCTTTCATTTCAAAGTAAATTCTATTTAATGTTTCTAGCATATTACGTTGATTGTCAGCTAATTCTGAAAATTTTTCTAAAGAAATTAAATGATTTTCATGTAACTGATGTTTTACGGCATTAAATTCTGATTGAGTTAATGAAGTAAGTCTATCTATGTTTCGAGATAATTGACTCAGGTAGGGCAAAATAATCGAAAGAATTTGATTTTCTGTATTTGGTTTTGGTTTAAATAAATTAACGATATTAAAGGTTGCAGCCGCAATATTAGAAAATGCAGCCAAAGGATTAATAGACCCTGCCAGCAAGCCAATTCCCAATAAAGCAGCACCATTTTCCAGAACAGCTAATGTCGATGCTCCGATCACACTGATTTCATGCGCTAATTTTTCTTCACCGAGTATTCCTAGTACATTACTAGCACCGGATAGTGCATGCCCTGTTTTCCTGAGATTATCTGTAAATTTCAGACGCTTGGCCATTACTTCTGCTTTTGAACGCTTTAGCTCTAGTTCTTTATTAAAAATTTCTTCTTGGTAGTTTTCTGCATTAGATCCTTCTTCTAAAGATTTTAAATTCAGTAAATCCTCATGTATTTTCATGATCCGCGGTTCATTCTGAAATTGATCCATGTCAGGCTGTGAAAATGCATCCATGATGAGATTCATTTTTTTATGTAATAAATGAATTTTTTTAAGAGCAGCATCCGGCATCATAGCAGGCCTTTGTCTATTTTTCACGGAAGTTTTTTCCTTTTTTATTGAAGTGGATTTCTTTCCTATCCGCAGAGATTCAGCACCTAGCATTGACATTTTGTTGTTCTCTATAGAACTTTGCTCGATATTTTCGATTAAACACAGGTCTTGTTCATGGGCTTTTGCTTGCGAAATAAATGATAATGACGCTATCGAGTCATCTGAAACATGCTTATAACCCTTTTCTGCTATCGCACCGCCTGCTGTATAACCTGCAACAGAACCAGCTAAACCCATACCAAGCGATCCAACAGCCATTCCAATAGGTCCTGTAGGAGCGAAAATAGCTGCACCTGCCGCAGCTGAGACTTTACCCAGTGCAAATGCACCACTCCATCCACCGATAATGCGCGCACCTTCTTGAAAAAAACCACTATAATCATCTACCTCTTTTCCCTTATTGTATGCTTGATGCAATCTGAAGCCATCTATTGCTCCTCCTACAGCGGTTAAACCACGACCCACTGTCTTTCCTATTTTGAGGATTTTATCCGCAATAGCATTGCCATAATATGGATTAGGAATGTACTTATCGCCCACTGTTCTGACATACATGACTTCTTCATGACTTAAATGGATATTTTTTATTTCAACAGACCATGCACCTTTGATATCACTGGCTTTTATTTTACGAGGCACAGCTATTTCCGCCTCATTTAGATATATTTCGGCATCTTCTGGATGTAATAAATTACTCCTAACAGCTTCCTCTATATGAGGCCTAACATCGACACCACTTTTTTGGAAATTAATTTCATACAAAAATAATTCTTGTGAGGCTGATTCCATAAGAGAAAATGGATATTTTGCAGCTATTGTTTTTGAGGTAGAGGTTGAAATATAACCACTATCGTGAAACCAATGTTCACCTATTGGATTGACATGAGAAAACACGTCAGGTGAGGTACCACGAGCAACAAAACCTTTTTCAAAAATTTCACTCGACGTTCTTGAGTCACCTCGATACAAAAACTCCTTAACTTGAATATCTTTGTTATTATCAAAATATAGCAGAAGATATTTTGAATTTAACTCAGAACCTCCATCACCTGTAACTTCTTGTTCTTTTTTAAGCTTACTTGAACTACGCATGAAAAATCCTTATTAAAATCGCCTATTTATATACGCACTTTTGCAAGTACAGGGAGATGATCTGAAGGTAATTCACTTTCAACAGCCATTTTTTTAATAGCTTTTTCATCCGGTATCGGTTTTACACGCTCACCATGAGAAAACATCATAGCCTTGCAACGAGGTGGCTTCGTTTTTTCTTCAGGTAGAGCAATATTTTTAGTAAACACTGAATCTAAGCATGTAGTGATGGGGTTAATACCAGAAAATTTATTAACAAAAAATTCTCGTATAGCATCATAATCTTTTTGTTCTTTTAATCGATCATATTCTATAAAGTCTTCTTTGGTTAGGAAACGGTTAATATCATATGGGAATGCAACAAAAGTAGCTTTCATTCCCTTTGATAGCAAGTCTTCACTAGCCCAAGTAAAACCATGGCGCTTGTATATTTCTACCTGATCCATAAAAATAACCGGCTCTGGAATACGAGCATCAAATTGATTAAAATCACCTACTAACATCATTGGCTTATCGATACCAGCAACCCTTTCGCATAACATATTAGAGGCTACTTCACGATGCTTATTGCTTAAATCAAGATGAACATTTCCAACAAAAAATTCTTCACCTGAATCTGTTTTTATAAACTTAATAAATTGACAAGATCTTTCAAATGCAGCATCAAGATGCTGCCTAAACAACTCTTCTTTAGATAATTGTTCACGATTTTCAGTA
>Ga0206830_1086_pt1 | contig 9739 bp, 8 predicted proteins | sample Alteio_BWOrgCont_76_FD_152884 | JGI IMG/M metagenome (GOLD analysis project Ga0206830, IMG submission 152884) | Enriched cells from forest soil in Barre Woods Harvard Forest LTER site, Petersham, Massachusetts, United States -... | ecosystem: Environmental > Terrestrial > Soil > Temperate forest > O... | reverse complement strand
GATTGTGCGATTATCCCTTTCCGGAAAAATACATTAACCAACAGCATTTATCCTTTAAAGATTAATGAATATCTCGCCGCAGGCAAAGCTGTTATCTCCACAAATTTTTCTGCAGATATAAATTCATTTTCTGATGTTGCATACGTTGTAAATGCTGATGGTGAATTTTTGCAGGCAATCGACAAAGCAATTGCAGAAGACAATGAAGAACGAAAACAGGCGCGGTTAAAAATTGCTGAACAAAATACATGGGCAGTGCGGGTGAAACAATTTTGGGATATTATCAGTAAAGAACCCAAAACCACACTTGGCAAAGCATAAAAAAACAGGAAGCATTATACTTCCTGCTGATTTTTTTTAATCTCTTTAAAAAATAACCAGTGTATTAATTGGCCATAGCTTTCTTTTTTTCCGGTGATTTTTTGAAGTTGATAATTTTTGTTTCCTGGTTGCCGAATAATAATTCGGAATTCAGTTCCATCACATCTTTGTGCAGCTTGCTGATTTCTTCGTTCAGCTTTCTTACTTTTCGTTTGCCCGATAAATGGCCGATGGTGAAAAGCAATAAACATGCGATGGATAACTGGAGCGTGTTGAATTGAAACGACTGAAATACGTCAATTAAAGTTCCCATAGAGGTGATTTTTTAATGAGGAAAATCGGATTACCTGACGGGATAAATGTAGAAGAAAGCTATGGAATGTGCAATGGTAATTATGCTATAGAAGTGTTTAGTAGAAACACTTAGTAAGCATTCGCAGGCATGCATGGAAATTGCATGACAAAAGATTATATAAACTATAAACGTTTGTTTGGCTTCAGTAGTATGTAACTAAAATATTTTTTTGGAAAGAAAACATTTGGGGTAAGATAACAGGCAAAAATTATTTGGAAGCGCGCATATTTTTTTGTGAGGCATTTTGAATTTCAATAATCGGCGTTTCTTTTTTGCCAAATAATAATTCTTCATTAAGCTGCAGCATTGCTGTTTCAAGTTCGTAAATGGTTCTTGCCATTTCTTTCATTTTGCTTTTGCTGCGCATATAACCAGCAATAAAAAGAATAGCGCCTGCAATGATTACATGAATGATGCTGAACTGGTACGACATGATAATACCGATAACTGTATCCATGGGGTGGTTTTTTGTGAAAACAAGATTATTGGATATTGTAAAAGATTAACTGCAATTACTTTACTGGCAGGTGATTGCTGTTAATGTTATACAAAAAAACACTTACAACTAATAAACGGGGGGTAAGAAAAAAAATTGCGTTTGTTAACGGGCATTTTTTGATTTTTAAAATCTTTTAGCCGGGAATGCAATTTCTATAAAATAAAAAAGTGAAGCATTGCCTCACTTTTGTTGCCCGACAAGGTTTCGAACCTCGACATTCAGATCCAGAATCTGACGTACTACCGTTATACTATCGGGCAATGGATTGCAAATATAGTTTTTTTATTTTTCCTGATTACAGCTGAAAAAACAAATTTATATTACTCACAAATCATTAATAAAAATGAGTTTTACTTTTTTTATTAATGATTGAAAATAAAAAAATCATTGCCGTAATTCAGCAATGATTTTTTTTATTTTTTGTTGCCCGACCTGGATTCGAACCAAGACAAACAGTACCAAAAACTGTCGTACTACCATTATACTATCAGGCAATCCTTTTCCCAAAAGGGAATGCAAAAATAAGGCCTGATAAAAGATGTTCCAAAAGAATTTTACATTGCTCAAATTGCCGTTAATGCTGCATTTCAGCAGATTTATTAACAGCAACATTATCTTCATCTTCTTTTAATTTCTTAATAAATTCCAATGCGTCAGGAATCACGTCGCACATAATTGTTATTAATGAACCGGGTTTGGCATTTTTATAGGCATACACAATAGATTCTTTTTCACTCGGAATTATTTGAAGCGGAATTTCTTTTGTTTTGCTTTCATTAATACCTTCAACCAGCAAATCAATAATTGCTTCGGCAGTTCGTCCGCGCAAATTTTTATCTTGTCTTATTATTATTTCATCAAAATGCCTTCCGGAAATTCTTCCTAATTCTCTTATATCATCATCGCGACGATCACCGGTTCCGCTGATGATTCCAACTTTAGGATAACCATCCAGCTTGCTTACAAAATCGCAAAGCAATTCAAGTCCCGCAGGATTATGTGCGAAGTCAACGAGAAATTGAAAATGTTTGAACTGAAATAAATTTAACCTTCCCGGAGTTTGTACAGGAGAAGGAATAAATGTTTGCAATGCAAGTTTTATATCTTCCACTTTTATATTCCTGAAAATATAACATGATAAAACTGCCGGTAATGTATTCATAATATTATGAATGGCTTTGCCGCCAAACGTTAATGGAATTTCAGTTACTTTTTCAATACGTATTTTCCATGTTCCTTTTAACAGGGAAATATAACCGTTTTCATAAACCGCCGCCAATCCGCCATCAGCGCAGTGTTTCTTAATGCGCGGGTTGTTTTCATCCATACTAAATAATGCAATATTGCATTCCAAACCATCTTTCATATTATAAACGAGATCATCATCTGCATTTAAAATTGCATAGCCATGTTTGTAAACTGTTTCAGGAACAACACTTTTAACTTTCGCCATTTGTTCCAAAGAATCAATTCCACCAAGGCCAAGATGATCCGCAGTAACATTTGTTACAACAGCAATATCACAATTAGAAAATGCCAAACCAGATTTTAAAATTCCGCCTCTTGCACATTCCAATACTGCAAAATCAACCGTTGGATCTTTCAATACAAACAAAGAACTTAATGGTCCGGTGCAATCGCCTTTCATCATCATCTGATTTTGAATATATACACCATCAGATGTTGTGAAGCCAACTTTGTAACCAGCCGTTTTTACAATATGTGCTGTTAATCTTGTTGTTGTTGTTTTTCCATTTGTTCCGGTAATTGCAATAATGGGAATTCTTCCGTTTGTTCCTTTTGGATACAACATATCAATGGCAGGTTCCGCAACATTGCGCGGCAAACCAACGGAAGGATCAATATGCATTCTGAAACCCGGTGCAGCGTTGACTTCCAGCACTGCGCCACCATTTTCGGTTATAGGTGACCGTAAGTCTGTTGCCATAATATCAATACCACAAATATCCAATCCAATAATTTTTGCAATTCGTTCTGCCAGAAAAATATTTACCGGATGAACTTCATCAGTAACATCTGTGGAAGTTCCGCCGGTACTCAAATTTGCAGTTGGTTTTAATAAAACGAGCTCATCTTTTTTTGGAATGTTTTCTAACGTATAACCTTTATCATCCAGCATTTTTTTACTGAAGTCATCTATTTTAATTTGCGTTAATACTTTTTCATGGCCATAACCTCTTCGCGGATCTTTATTCGTTTCATCTATCAGCCATTGAATAGTATTAATGCCATCACCAACAACAGATGCAGGTGTTCTTAATGCTGCGCAAATAAATTTGTAATTAATAACAAGCACACGAAAATCAAAACCGGTAATAAACCTTTCGCAAATTACACTGCGTGAATATTTTTGTGCAGCAGCCAAAGCAGTAACAGCCTGTTCCCAGTTATTAACATCCGTAGTTGCGCCTTTGCCGTGGTTTCCATCAATCGGTTTTAAAACGATAGGATATTTTATGCGATCAACCGCATCTTTCAAACCTTCTTCAGTTCTTATAATAACACCTTTTGGAACCGGAATTTCCGCAGCTTCCAATAAATTTTTTGTTTCTTCTTTATCGCATGCAATATCAACAGCAATGGATGAAGTTGTGCTTGCAATTGTTGCTCGGATTCTTTTTTGATTAACGCCATAACCAAGCTGCACCAAACTTTGTTTGTTCAATCTTATAAAAGGAATTCCTCTTTTCACAGCTTCATCAACCAAACAACCTGTTGATGGCCCAAGCCTTGTGTCCTCGCGGATTTCGCGCAGGTTTTGAATATCTTCTTCTAAATTATAAATTACATCATCAACCAAAGCCTGCACAATTTTCACCGCAGCTTTTGCAGCATATACGCCCGCATCTTCTTCCATATAACTGAACACTACAAAATATTCCCCGTCTTTTCCGCTGCCGCGTGTGCGCCCAAAACCAGTGTCCATGCCCGCAAGCGTTTGCAACTCCAGCGCCACATGTTCAATCACATGTCCCATCCACGTGCCTTCTTCCACGCGCTGAAAAAAACCGCCAGGCTCGCCAACGCTGCAACGATGCTCATACATAGTTGGAAATAATTTTTCCAAACGATCTTTAAAACCATTAATAGAATTTGTCGGGCGTTGTTCCATTTCTTCCAAATCAAGTTTCATCTGGATTAATTTCGGACGGCGGATACTCCAGTAATTAGGGCCTTTCAGCACTTTAATTTCAATAATCTTCATAAACAAAATAGTTGGTCTGGTAATTTAGTTTTTTTCTTTTTGGTGACCAACATTTGTTTTTAATTGAGCAGCAGTTGCGTCGCACACTTGTATTTTTAGTTCTTTATTGAGCAAAGCGATAATGGATATTATATCAAACATTTCAAAAGCCGAATAGAATTCATGCTGTACAAGTGTGCGACGCCGCTGAAGCTTAATAGATATACTCAGCTAACTACATAAAAAAGCTTTGAGCTATTAGCTATGAGCTTTGAGAAAAAAACTTCTCGTAGCCAGAAGCTCAAAGCTTGCAGCTTCTTCGCTTCTTTTCGTTATATTTATTTCTCAAAACCAAAACCATCATGCGCGACTTCAACCGGAGATCATTCCTTAATACTTTTGGATCGTTATCTGCTACTGCATTATTCACAACACTTGCGCAACCTGCGTGGAGCCGCAACTTAAACAAAGCATTAATGAGCGCTGAAGAACGGTCACCAGCGCAGCTTGCAGGCGATGAAGACTTTTGGTATTATGTGCAGGAATCGTTTACCGTTTCGCCTTCATTAATAAATTTAAATAATGGCGGCGTTTCTCCATCGCCAAAAATTGTGCAGGATGCGATGAAGCGTTACTATGATATTTGTAACGACGGACCGAGTTATTATATGTGGCGAATTTTGGATCAGGGACGTGAACCGTTAAGAAAAAATTTAGCAAAACTTGCTGGTTGTTTGCCGGAAGAAATTGCGATTCAGAGAAATGCTTCGGAAGCTTTGGAAACAGTAATTTTTGGTTTGGATTTAAAAGCAGGCGATGAAATTGTTTTGACAAAACAAGATTATCCAAACATGATTAATGCATGGAAACAACGCGAAATGCGCGACGGAATAAAACTGGTTTGGATAAATTTAGAGTTGCCAAGTGAAGACACGGATTATCTCGTGAGCCAATATACAAAAGCGTTTACTGCAAAAACAAAAGTGGTTCACATCACACATGTGATTAACTGGAACGGACAGATAATCCCTGCACGAAAAATTGCTGATGCCGCGCATGCAAAAGGCATTGAAGTGCTGGTTGACGGCGCACATAGTTTTGCGCATTTTGAATTTACAATTCCAGGTTTAGGTTGCGATTATTTTGGAACAAGCCTCCACAAGTGGCTCGCAGCCTGCATTGGCACAGGTATGCTGTATATTAAGAAAGAAAAAATAAAAAATATTTATCCATTGTTTGCCGGCGGCGATCCAAAAAGTGAAGACATAAAAAAGTTTGAAAATCTGGGAACGCGACCATTTTTTATTGAACAGGCAACAGGCAAAGCGATTGAATTTTTTGATATGATTGGCGCGCAAAGAAAAGAGCAACGCTTATTATATTTAAAAAATTACTGGATGGGAAAAGTGAAAGATATTCCGAAAGTAAAAATAGGAACATCTATGAAAGCAGGATTTGGTTGTGCGATTGGTTTGGTAAGTGTGGAAGGAAAAAAACCTGCAGAGCTTGATGCATTTTTATTTGATAAATATAAAATTCACGTTGTAGGAATTGAATGGGAAAATATACACGGCGTGCGCATCACGCCGAATGTTTATACTACTACAAAAAATTTGGATGTGCTGGTTGAAGGGATTGATAAGTTTGCGAAGACAGCTTGATTTTTTTTCACGCAAAGAGACAAAGGTTGCTAAGAATACAACGATATTACTTTGTCCGCTTTGTTTTCTTCGTTTCGTTGTGTGAAATCATATTCTAACATTTGCCTGCAATATTTATAGAATAATAAACCCGCTATTGACGACCCACACTTTAAAAAGAGAAATTAGTTTACTGCAGGCAACATCAATCAACATGATTGACATGATTGGCATTGGGCCATTCGTGGTAATGCCATTGGTTATCGGAATGATGGGAAGCCATTTATTTTTATGGGCATGGATTTTTGGCGCAGCAACAGCATTAATAGACGGAATGATTTGGAGCGAACTCGGCGCATCATTTCCATTAGCCGGAGGCAGTTATAATTTTTTAAAACAATCGTTCGGAAAAAAATGGGGGCCATTAATGGCTTTTTTATTTGTATGGCAAACATGCCTGCAAGCCCCGCTGGTTGTGGCTTCCGGCGCAATTGGATTTGCGCAGTACAGCAGTTATCTTTTTCCGCTGGGTTATTATGGTAAGAAAACTGTATCAGGAATTGTTGTGATATTAATCGTTTTATTATTGTACAGAAATATAAAAACGATTGGAAAAATTTCTGTGTTGTTATGGATTGGTGTTATCATAACAATCTTATGGATCATCATCAGTGGCTTCACACATGCGAAAGTTGATTACACTTTTTTACCTGCAAAAGATGAATCGGTTTTTAGTTTTGCATTTATGTTATTGGTTGGACAAGCGTCTGTAAAAACCATTTACAGTTATCTTGGTTATTATAATGTTTGTCATCTCGGCGGGGAAATTATTAATCCGGAACGAAATATTCCACGAAGTATTTTCATTTCTATTTTTGGAATTGCAGCATTGTATTTATGTATGAATGTGAGCATCGTTCATGTAATTCCCTGGCAGGAAGCGATGAAATCGAACTTTATCGTCAGCACTTTTATGGAAAAAATTTATGGCACCAGAGCCGCCATGATAGCCACTTTGCTGGTTATGTGGATTGCATTTGCATCTTTGTTTGCTGTTGTTCTCGGTTACTCGCGCGTACCTTATGCAGCGGCGGCAGACGGAAGTTTTTTTCCTGTGTTTGCTAAATTGCATCCAACAAAAAACTTTCCTTATATCTCCTTATTATTTATCGGCGGTGTTGGATTTATTTTTAGTTTATTATTCAGATTGGGTGAAGCAATTTCTGCCATTTTAGCCATGCGTATTTTAGTGCAATTTGTTGCACAAGCAATCGGCGTTGTTGAATTGCGGAGAAGAAAAAAAGGAAAAAACATTCCATTCAAAATGTGGCTCTATCCGTTGCCTGTTATTTTTTCTGTATTAATATGGCTGTTTGTTTTTTATTCAACAGGCAAAGTGGCATTGCTCGGGTTATTATTAACGCTGCTCGGTGTTGTTGCTTTTTATCTTACAAAAAATTTGTGGAATAAAGACAAAACGATCAAGGGATAAAAAGATTAATAATCAGCATTCCTTCGCTCTTTGTTCGCCCCCGCTTCGCTTCTTCTTCGCTCCATGTTCGCTCCCGACCGAAGCCGGAGCGAAGGAATAGCGAAGAAGGTACGGACATGAAGCGAAGAAGACACGAACAAAACCCTAAGAAAGCGCTGGAATTTTACCATAATAAAAACAGCGGGGCTGGCTTATTTTTTAGATAAAATTTTCTTTAAAGCTTCAAACGCTTCTGGTGTGGTTTGCAATGCTGCCAGTATTTTTTGCAACATTTCTTTTTCGATGTATTCTTTATTTTCTATTAATGAATAAGCTTGTTGGGAGATCCCTAATTTTTTACAAATGGTTTTCTGTTTAATGTGCTTTGTGGTGCGCAATAGTTTTATAAGCATGCCATGGTTCATAAGAAAGGTTTAATAAGGTACGCTAAATGTAAAATTTATTTTTTATACAGAATATACCACTAACTGATAATTATAGTTAATTGATAATTAACCAAACAGGCTTGTAAATACAAGGCAGGTTTTAAGCCTGTAATTAAAATTTGAAAATGATAATATAACTTCCGTTTGGATTTGATGATGATTGGAACTGGTCTTGCTTCCGCACCCATTTTCAAAGCTTATTTTTTTTGAAAAAACCTTTTTCATGAAAAAAGCGATTGCAGCCAAACCACAATTTGAACTCTGGCAAACAGCACAAACCTGGCTGAAAGCCTGCGGCAGCAAGCCTTGCAGTAATTTTTGTAAAGAAGAAATTACAACCCACCCGGATTATCCTTCCCTGTTATCATTAATAGATTTTTTAGACAGCGGCAGTATGGATTATAAGGTAGTGCAGACAGATCCATCATATATACACGAGTTTAATTATCCATTGCTGGCGCATATAAAACAACCCGGCGATGAGCGGATGTATATTATTAATGATGCAGCACAATGGGACAAACAAAAAGATATAACGCAATATTGGAGTGGTATTACAGTATATCCCGAAAAAAATGCACAATGGCAAAATGAACAAAATACAATTTACCAGCGCAATGAAAATAAAAATAAATTTATTGCAGTTGCTTTATCATTAACAGGCATTGCATTATTCATTATATCAGCCTTTCATTATCTTTCTTTATTAATAAACATATTCGGACTACTCTCATTAGCAGGTTTGATAATAAGCATATTTGCACTCGGTACAGAACTTGAAGAAATGAAAAAAGTATTGGGTGGTTATGTTGCACTTGATCAATGTGTTAGTAATTGTACGTTTGGTTCTGGATGTGGAGCATATGGGGCAGGAAGTTGTGATAGAGTTACTTGCATTGCAGGGCCGGCCAATTATTTTTATGAATGCAGTAATCCTGTATAATTCATAAAAAATTAATGGGGCATTGGGTTTTCTATCTTTTTGAAAAAAATCAAATGCCCCATTAGTCATAAAATTTATATTCTGGATTTTACAAAAAATGATTAAATGAAATTTGCCCTAATCTTTATCGCATCACTCATAATTCAAAATTTTTCTAGTGCACAGATACAACCTTTGAAAAATTTTACATTAACTGGTAAAATAGAAGGGAAAGATTCGGGCTATGTTTATCTGAATTATGCTGAAAACGAAGAAAAAAGCATAACAGATAGTTGCCTGCTCAAAAAAGGGATTTTTATAATAAGGGGTAAAATTGCACAACCTACCCGTGCAAGTTTTTCTGCTTTTAATTTATTCTTTAAATCCAATAACGTTCCACCGGAATAAAAACCTCCATACTTTCCAATTATTTGTGATTCTTTATCTACAAGTATAAGTGACGGGATTAAGTCTATAAAGTATAAATCATTTATCGTTTGGCCATCAGGTTTTATTGGCATCATTTTTTTGTTTTCTATAATTTGTGGCCATTTTACATCATCTTCTTTGATGGCTTTATACCAGTTTTCCACCTCTTCCTGATCAGCAATACTTATTATTTCAATAGCGGTATCGTATTTAGCGTATTCTTTTTTTAATTCCGGGATCATCCGGCGGCAGGGGGCACACCATGAAGCACCAAAATCGAGAAGTACATATTTTTTATTTTTGTAATCCGCAAGCCTGATGGTATCACCTTTACTGTCAATGGCAATAAAATTTTTTGCATCGCTTCCAATAAAAATGTTTTTTTCTTTTTCAACTTCATTATGAATTTTTTTTCCTGCGTAACTTTCTTTTATTCTTCGTGAAAAATTAT
>Ga0206830_1085_pt1 | contig 9907 bp, 9 predicted proteins | sample Alteio_BWOrgCont_76_FD_152884 | JGI IMG/M metagenome (GOLD analysis project Ga0206830, IMG submission 152884) | Enriched cells from forest soil in Barre Woods Harvard Forest LTER site, Petersham, Massachusetts, United States -... | ecosystem: Environmental > Terrestrial > Soil > Temperate forest > O... | reverse complement strand
TTGAGTTGCGGGCCCATACGTTAATTAGCGAAGGTAAAACAGAAAAAGCACTGAGTTTATTACAAAAAATGTCGCCTCCTTTGGAGATTAATCCAGAATATTATGCCTTTATAGCCGCACTTTATCAGAGAAGTGGAAATTTTATGGCTGCAGCAAAATTATATGAGCAGCTGACGTTATTACACCCAGACAGAGGCGTATGGTGGCTTGGATTAGGTGTGGCATTAGAGGAAGTAGGAGAAAATAATCAAGCATTGCAAGCCTATACTAATGCCAATAAAACGCAAGATTTAAGCCCGGAATTGCGCGCTTATGTCGGATCAAAACTCAGCTCCCAGATGAGTTAAAGGATTTTTATGTTAAGAAAAAAAATTCAAATTGGAAAATTACTCGTAGAGAAAAATCTGGTTAATCAAGAACAGCTTGATAAAGCGATTATCCAACAAAATTTAACAGGAAAACGCTTAGGACAAACCTTAATTGATCTGGGATATATTCAAGAAAGTAAATTATTAGAAATTATTGCGCAGCAGTTGAACATTCCTTTTATTGATTTAAAAACATATGCTTTAAAGCCAGAAATAGTGAATCAATTACCAGAATTATATGCTAGAAACCATAGAGCGATTGTATTGAGCCGAGAAAATTCTGCTTTTTTAGTGGGTATGGTAGATCCACAAAACGTGATTGCTTATGACGAACTTCAACGTCAGCTGAAAAGTCCTATTCATTTAGCTCTTGTCAGTGAATTAGATCTTTTAAAAATAATTGATATTATGTACCGTCATGGCACGGAAATTAGTAGTTTATCTGAAGAATTATCTGAAGAATTAACAAAGAATGATTTCGATGCATCACAGTTGACGGTCGGGCTTTCTTCTTCTGATGCGCCTGTTGTTAAATTATTGCAAACTATTTTTAATGATGCTGTACAAGTGAATGCATCGGATGTGCATATTGAACCTGCTGAAGTGGGGTTGCGTATTCGCCAGCGTATTGATGGAATCTTGCATGAACAAATTCTTAAAGACAAACAAGTTGCACCTGCATTAACCTTACGATTAAAATTAATGGCAGGATTGAATATCACAGAAAAAAGATTACCTCAAGATGGCCGATTTAGTATTAAGATAAGAGAAAAGAATTTTGATGTGCGTTTATCTACAATGCCTGTGCAATATGGCGAATCTGTTGTCATGCGTTTATTAAATCAATCAGCTGAATTATTTGGTCTTGATCATGTGGGTATTCCTCATCACATGCTCTTAAAACTTCGAAGAATTATTACTATGCCTAATGGTATTTTATTAGTGACAGGACCTACAGGCAGTGGAAAAACAACCACTTTGTATAGTGTTTTAAAGGAACTAAATACTCCTGAAAAAAAAATTATCTCTGTAGAAGATCCTGTTGAATATAGAATGGCTCGTGTGAATCAAATACAAGTACAACCTAAATTAGATTTAACTTTTGCGCGTGTATTGCGTTCTGTGTTACGGCAAGATCCGGATATTATCATGATTGGTGAATTGCGCGATCAAGAAACGGTGTCTATTGCTTTACGCGCATCAATGACAGGTCATTTTGTTTTATCTACTCTACATACAAATGATGCTATCAGTAGTGCTATTCGTTTAATTGATATGGAAGCAGAAAGGTATTTAGTTTCTGCAGCTCTTCGAGCGGTTATTGCTCAACGCTTAGTGAGACGCATTTGTCAAAATTGTATTACCGAGTATAAATTGACAGCACAAGAAAAAAATTGGTTATCTGCAATTAATGGATATGATTATACTGATCTAATTTTTAAACAGGGTATAGGCTGCCCTTATTGCCATAATACCGGATATAAAGGTCAGATGGGTGTATTTGAATTTTTAGAAATTACGCCTTATTTATCTGAAGCGCTGCGTTTAGATGATACGGCAGAATTTAGACGTGCAGCAAGAGAAGACAAAGAATTTAAACCTTTAGTTTTAAGCGGTTTAGACTTAGTTGGACGTGGTATTACAACCATTAGTGAAGTTATGCGCGTAAGTGGAGAAGGAACTATCGATATACCTTCAGAGGTGAAATCCGATGCCTTTATTTGAGTTTCAAGCACGCGACACTACGGGCAAATTAATTACAGGTAAAAGATTTTCACTATCTGCTGATAATATCAGCATGCAGTTATTCAAAGAAGGTATTATCCCTGTTCAAATAAAGCCCATAAAAAGTGGTGCTACTTTCTGGAAAATTTTAAATGATTTGTCGCAAGGTGGAAAAATTACCACAGAGGAAATGGGCATGTTTGCTCGACAGATGGCTACTTTGTGTAAAACAGGTGTTCCTATTACCATAGCTATTAAAAGATTAGCTGAGAATGCACGCAGCTTCCGTTTAACGGAAAGCTTACATGGTATAGTGGAAAAACTAGAAACGGGCAGTGATTTAGCCGTAGCTATGCAACAGTATCCGAAAGTTTTTACCCCATTAATGGTTAGTATTATAAAAGTGGGACAAAATACGGGACGTTTAGATGAAGCATTTTTACGTCTGAATCAATATATTGAATTAGAGGCCAGTGCGATGAAACGCGTTGCTACCGCTATGCGTTACCCTGCTTTTGTTTTTATGACGGTTATAGCAGCTGTTTTTCTAGTGAATGCTTTTGTTATTCCTACTTTTGCAAAAGTATTTGAGCAAGCACATGTTAAATTACCCTGGATGACGCTTGTTTTAATTAATATTTCTTCTTTTGTTAATCAGTATTGGATACTGATAGTGACTGTAACGTTCGCGCTCATAGGAGTGTTAATTTATTATTTAAAAACACCCGAAGGTAAATTCTTATGGGATAAATATCAACTTAAAATACCTATTATTGGTTCTATCTTAAATCGTATTATTTTATTACGTTTTTCTCAAACATTTGGCGTGGTAGTGAATTCAGGTGTTTCTTTGCTAGAGGGCATTACATTGACTGCCACAGCTGTGAATAACACTTATGCTGCACAAGAAATTTTATCTATGCGGGATGCTATTCAACGTGGCAATAGTCTCACGCAAGCGGCTACTATGATTCATTTTTTTACGCCGCTGGAGATTCAGATGTTAGCAGTCAGCGAAGATACAGGTGAACTGGGTGCTATGATGGAGCAAATGGGTATTTTCTATCGTGGCGAAGTTGAGTATGATCTAAAAAGATTAAATGATATTATTGAACCATTGCTTATTGTTGCATTATCGTTCATTGTTTTGTTGTTAGCACTTGCAGTTTACATGCCCATTTGGGATATGATTAAATTAGCACATACATCGTAAGTATCATATAAGGAGCTAAATATGAAAAGGAAGCAGCAGGGTTTTACTTTAATTGAAATGGTTATTGTGATTATCATTTTAGGTATATTAGCAGTTATTGCTGTCCCTAAATTTATCAATTTATCTACAGATGCCCAAACAGCCGCTACAGCTGCGGTTGCTGGTGCTTTATCTTCTGCCAATGCAACTAATTATGCTGCCCGTTCAGAAAATGTTTCTAACGGAGTTGCTGTAGCTAACTGTACTGGTGTTGCTGCTGCTTTACAGGGAGGGGTGTTACCTACTGGATATACCATTACTTCAGCCGTAGTTGCTGTTGGTGCTACCGTAACTTGTACTGTAACAGGCCCTAGTAGTTCAACAGCGACTTTTACGGCTACAGGTATTAGTTAAGGATAAGTATGGAGAAGCAGCAGCGGGGTTTTACTTTAATTGAAATGGTTATCGTTATTATCATTTTGGGTATATTAGCGGTTATTGCTGTTCCTAAATTTATTAATTTATCTACAAATGCTCAAACAGCGGCTACATCTGGGGTTGCCGGTGCATTGTCTTCTGCCAATGCGACCAATTATGCTACCCGTTCAGAAAATATTACTAATGGTGTAGCTGTTAGTAACTGTACTAGCGTTTCTGCTGCGTTACAGGGAGGCGCTTTACCTACGGGATATACCATTACGGCAGCTGCTGCGGCTGTTGGTACTACCGTGACTTGTACCTTAACAGGTCCCAGTAGTTCTACTGCAACTTTTACGGCTACGGGTATTAATTAGTGCTAAAACAGCAACAAGGTTATTTAATGATTGTTGCTGTTTTGCTTATTATGGTAATTGGTTTTCTAGGTACTGCCGTGAGTTACATGCTAGTGGGTGGAGTGAATGCAACTTCTTCTCAGGCAAAATCTACCCAATCTTTATATTTAGCAGAATCTGCTTTAGAGCAAGCTACGTATAATCTTCTTAATGTTACAATTGCCAGTCGTAGTGCTTGTTCTGGATTAAGTTTAAGTAGTTCCTTGGGAGCGGGTGCCTATTCTCTTAGCACGACTGGACCTTTTTATGTGAGTTCTCCTACAACACTTAATGGTGCTTTAATTGCAAGCGCGACTACGCTAACTGTAGCAAGTACTAGCGGTTATCAAAGTTCAGGACGTATTCAAATCGATAAAGAATTAATGAATTATGCTTCTGTGGATAGTACCCATTTTATAGGAGTCACTCGAGGAGTAGATGGAAGTGTAGCGGCTGCTCATGCAACAGGTGCTCCTATTGGACAATATCAATGTAATTTATCTGCTCAAGGCGGGGTCCCTGATTTAACCACACCACAGGGAAAACGTCTTTTAAAAGAAGGTGTACAACTTCAAGAAGCTTGGGCTGTAGGTAATTCGAGTAGTAGTAATTTAACTTTTTTGCGCTGGAATAAACCGACTGAAGTAGATTGGAGTAATGCTTCTATTGGTGGAGCGCAAGATTTGAATGGAATTTTTATGCTGTCTTATGTTGATGGTTGGGCAGTAGGGCAGGCGGGAAAATTTTTACATTGGGATGGAAGTGCTTGGAGTTTAACTACAGTGTCACCCAGTATTATTTATCAAAGTGTTTATTGCAGCGCCAGTAATGATTGTCATGCAGTAGGTGCTTCTTCCGGAAGTTCAACAACTATTGTGCATTGGGATGGTAGCACTTGGAGCCGCATTATACCTATAGGTACTACTGCAAAGACTGCCTTACGAGGAGTTCATTGTGATAGTAGCAATGACTGCTGGACTGTGGGGAGTAATACCGGAGGGGGTATATTTTATCAATGGAATGGATCAACGTGGACAGGTGTATCAGTATCGACGTTAACAGGATTCACTTTTAATGGTGTTTTTTGTAATAGCAGTACCGATTGTTGGGCAGTTGGTGGAAATGCACAATTTGCTCGTAAGAGTGGTACAAGTTGGGCTGGATTTGCAACAGGGTTGCCTAGTGCTACGTATAATAGTGTTTTTTGTAATAGCAGTACGGATTGCTGGGCCGTAGGTAATACGCAATCCAGCGAAGATTTAATCGTTCACTGGAATGGCACGAGTTGGTCGCGTGATACATCTAATCCAACGCCAATAGAAAATTTAACTCATGTTGTATGTGCTAATTCTAAAGATTGCTGGGCCGTGGGTGCTAATGCAGTTTTTGTCCATTGGAATGGTTCGACCTGGTCACAGTTTACAACGAGCGGCTTACCTGCCGCTCAATTGAATGCAGTGAGTATTGTTAGTCCCGGTCAACAACCAGAATCTGCATGGCAAGAGCCTGCTACTTGATTACAGAAAAAATAGCGTCTTACTGCATAAATGAGTAATCCGATCGCGGTCCATATACTAAAACCAATCCATGTCGCTCGAGATAAGCTGGTCATTAAATATAGGCATAAAATAATGCCTAGTATTGGAATGACATGTGAAAAAGGTATTTTAAAAGGTCTAGGTAAATCAGGTTTAGTAATTCGTAATACAATGACACTGGCACAGACAGCAATAAATGCAGCTAAAGTACCAATATTAACTAAGCTTGCAATATGTTTAATGGGAAAGAAAGCGGCAATACCGGCCATGACAACTGCCATTATCCAAATTAAACGCCGCGGCGTTTGACTAGGCGCGTGGATTTTAGCAAAAAATTGTGGAAATAACCGGTCACGCGACATAGCAAGAAATATACGCGTGAAACTGAAATACATAGCTAATATAGTCGTAGTAAGCCCTGCAATAGCACCAATAGACACAATTTCTGCTGCAAAACGATGGCCAACGCCCAGTAAAGCAACTGCGACGGGCGAAGTGACATTTAAAGTAGAATAGTGCGCCATACCTATTAGTACGGCAGCTACTAGAATATAAATAATTGTACAGACTAATAAAGAAAGAAGAATACCAATAGGCAAATTTCGTTGAGGGTCTATCGTTTCTTCTGAGGCAGAAGCCACTGCATCAAAGCCAATATAAGCAAAGAAAATAAGGCCTGCACCATTGACTATTCCTTGCGCACCAAAAGGAAAGAATGGGTGCCAATTTTCTGGATGGAAATAAAAAAGACCAATGCCAATAAATAAGGCGATAACGGCTAATTTAATGACAACGACAATTTCATTAAATCGCGCACTTTCTTTAGTGCCCAGAGATAAAATTCCTGCTAAGAGCAAGATAACAAGTGCTGCGGGCAAATTCATGATGCCACCGCTTGAGGGGTCTGTCATGAGTGCTGCAGGAATTGAAAGACCTACAGCATGCAAGGCACTTTGCACATAGCCTGCCCAGCCAATAGATACAGTAGAGGCATCCATCCCGTATTCGAGCATGAGATCCCATCCCACTACCCAAGCAAAAAACTTTCCCATACTGGCATAGGCATAGCTGTAAGCGCCGCCACATCCGCCAAGAGAAGAGGAAAGTTCTGCATAAGAAAGAGCGGCAAAACTACAAGCGATGCCTGCTAGAAGGTAAGAGAGGATAATAGCAGGGCCAGCTTGAGTGGCTGCTGCCACTCCAGTTAAAACAAATATACCTGCGCCAATAATAGCGCCTATACCTAGCATAGTAAGATCAGTTGCAGTCAAGCAGCGACGTAATTCAGCATTATTTTCCAAAGAAAACCACTCCAAAATAGGGTTAATCATTAAATCAGTATATTAATTTCATGTCAAATGAGCTTCTAAGGTGTAAAATAGATTAATAGAACGCTTGGGGAGTTTAAATATATGAATAATCTGCCCATTTTACATGTTTTAGTGCAAAATACATTCATTTGTGTGCCGATTGAATTTGTTAGCAAAGTCTTATCCTTACCTTTATTAGAAGCAGTGCCAGGTAGTCCTCCTTATTTAACGGGTCTTATGAACTTGGAAGGGAAAAGCATACCTGTTATTGATTTAGCGACTCGTGTGGGCTTAAAAAGAGAAGAACGTTATACGGTAGACACACCTATTTTGCTTTGTTTTGACGATAAACATGAAGCAGGCTTGGTTATAGATAAAGTGTTACAATTGGCTACTATAGAAGAAAAAGATTATCAAATGCGCAGTGAGTTTAATGATCCCGCATCACCCTTTCTTGCCTCTATTCCCTTCAATAATGCTTTATCATTATTAATTAATATGAACAAAGTATTAGAAGTCAGTTTTACTTTACAGTGTACAAAAATCTATGAATAGTGAAGTGAAGGTTAAAAATATTGAACAGGAATTTCTAACGTTAATTCGGTCACGTTTAGGAATAGAGATTCATACTCATCAAATAAAAGAATTACATAAGGTGATTATGAGTGCTTGTGAAAAATTTAAGCATCAACCCGAAGAATATTTGGAAATTTTAAAGCACTGCACTCATGATTCTCCTTTATTAGAGTATCTTATTTCAGGCATTACAGTGGGAGAAACCTATTTTTTTCGTGATAAACATCAAATGCAACTTCTTGAAGAAACCATTCTTCCGGCGCTTATTGAAGAAAAAAGACAGCTTGGTAATTTATCTTTACGCATATGGAGTGCAGGCTGTGCAACAGGTGAAGAATTATATACTATTGCAATGTTGTTATGTGAAATGCTTCCCGATATTCACTCGTGGACTTGTCAACTATTAGGTTCCGATCTGAATACGAAATCCCTGCAAAAAGCGCTGGCAGGCGTGTATGGCGAATGGTCTATGCGTTCTATTTCCCCTTATTATAAGCAGCATTATTTTTCTAAAGAGAGAGATCGATATCATCTTTCTGAAAAAATAAAAGATATGGCTAATTTTATTTATCTTAATTTAAATGATGATGCTTATCCTTCTATTTTAAACGGTACTAATACGCAAGATTTGATTTTTTGTCGCAATGTCCTAATTTATTTTAGCAGAGAATCTGCGGGACAAATCATGAAAAAAATGGAGGCTAGTTTAATTCCGGGTGGTTATTTACTATTAGGTGCTTCTGACCCTATTAATATAGAAAATTCAGATCTTATTTTTCATCATCAAAAAGGAACTTTATTTTCTCGGCCTAAAATTTTATGGAGTCCACCCATCGTACCTTCTTCTTCACCAAAAAAATTGTCTATACCTAAACCTGTCATAATACCGATAGCAACACCACCAGTAACAGTAATAGAAGATGTGAGCGCGAAAGCAATCGCGTTAGCTAATTTAGGCAAATTAGAGGAAGCATTCCACTGTTGCCAAGATAAGTTGCGGTTAGATTCTACTAATAAAGAACTTTATTTTATTTCTGCATTGATATTAATTGAACTTAATCAGTTTAAAGAAGCAGAAGCAGCATTACGAAAAACACTCTTCTTAGATCATCATTTTGTTCCGGGACATTTTCAATTAGGCTTATTGTTATTAAAGAATAAACAGCAGGAAGCTGGCCTAAAGAGTTTAAAAAATGCTTTAAAAACAGCTGAAAAAAAACACCCTTCTCAATCTGTAGAGGGTTGTTTTAACTTGAATTATGGACGATTAGTTGAAATTCTAAAACAAGAGATTCTACTCTACTCTGGTTTATAAAAACCTCAAAATTTGTTATACTCTAATAAGTAGCATTTTACATCAAGGAGCGATGGCAATGCATACGAAAATAAGGTCCGAAAGTGGCGCTCGTTTTATGCCACAAGGAAAAGTAGCCCATCGCATTTTGCGTGAAAGAGCAGAACGTTTAGCTAAGCCCAGAATCAGTGATACAGTGTCCGAAGAAGCTACTACCTATATTCGTTTTCAGTTAGGAGAAAAAAACGAATTTTATGGTATCCCTTATACTTGTGCGAAAGAAGTTCTCCAGCATGTTACTCCTACACCCATCCCTTATGCTCCTTCTTTTATTGCAGGAGTGATTAATCGAAGGGGTGTTTTATTAGCGGTGTTAGATTTGAAAAAATTCTTTTTTAATGTGACAACAGAATACAACGCCAATGCTTACATTATTATTGTAACTGCTCATGGGATGACCGTAGGAGTATTGGCAGATTATGTGTCGGGTAGTGATACTTTCGAGCCAACTTTATTAGATATGCCTTTGCAAACGGAAGGGGGTATTAAGCCCGAGTATGTCATTGGCTTACATCAAGGTATGACGGCTATTTTAAATATAGAAGCGCTAATGGGAGATCCACAAATTTTAAGGAGAAGCGCATGATGACCACCGATAAAAAATCTTTAGGCATCCGAGGCCGTTTATTTTTAGGATTTGCAGCGATTACTCTCATACTATTTTGTGCAATTACCATTGTTTTACTTAAAGTTTCTAGTTCTAAACATTTTGCAACTAAGGTGATTGATACGAATCTTCCTAGCTATGGTTTAATGTATGATATAGAAGGGCAGCTTTATTTATCTCAAATCATTTTGCATAATTGGATTCTGACTAAAAATGCTAGTTATAAATCTCAGTTAACAACTACTTGGCAGGATATAAGTAAAAAAGAATTGATGTTGGATGATTTAAATAAAGACTGGGTCAATGTGAAAGTCTGGCAAGAAATAAAAGGATTGCTAGATCAGCTTAAATCTCTGCAAATAAAAGTAATAGAGACTTCTGATATAACGCTTGCCAATCAAATGATGATAACGCAAGTCGTGCCA
>Ga0206830_1084_pt1 | contig 9922 bp, 13 predicted proteins | sample Alteio_BWOrgCont_76_FD_152884 | JGI IMG/M metagenome (GOLD analysis project Ga0206830, IMG submission 152884) | Enriched cells from forest soil in Barre Woods Harvard Forest LTER site, Petersham, Massachusetts, United States -... | ecosystem: Environmental > Terrestrial > Soil > Temperate forest > O... | reverse complement strand
TATTACTATCGTAAGTCCAATGATATTGCTGAAATGCATGGGGATGAGCGTTTGGGAAATGAAGATGCGTATCTTTTTTTCAGTATGGAGGAATTAATTGAAGGTACCTTGAATTTCTATGGAAAAAAATCTATTCAAGAAGGATTAGATTTATTGGTATCTCTTGAGGTCATTACCGTCCATCAAAATCCAAATCCTCGTTATAATTTCGATAAGACAAAATATTTTAAATTTTATCCTGAAATATGTAATCAGTGGATAAAAGCTAATTATGAATCGCAAGTTGTTGATTTTTCCGATAGGGCAAAAGTGGCCAATCGATTGGGCAAAAATGCCCTACCGTCGGGCGAAAATGATCGACCATCGGGCAAAAATGCGCGATATATAACTAATACTACAAACAATACTACAAGCAATAAAAAATCACTCACAACGCGTGAGAATTTTTCTGAAAAAATAAACCCTCCATCAGTTTCAGCACAGGAAGTGATGGAAAAGCTAATCGCCAAAGGATTCCCTTCAAAGCGATTTCAATTCCAAGACAGTGTTGACCTCGTAGAAGAGCTTCTGAGCAGAGGTGCAACATGGAAAGTATTCGAAAAGGCTTTTGATTTATCGGAAGAAAGAACCTCATCAGGATTCGGGATGCGCTATTTGGCAAAAGTAGTGGAAGGATTGCTAGAGGTCAGGAAAGACAAAGAGATAGACACAGAGAGAATTTATACCAGTGATTTTAGCAGAGGGTTGCATTGGATGGGAGATTTATTAGAAGAGGAAGAACATGATGAATTTGCAGGAAAGAGTGGAAAAAATTAGGGTAGCATTTTCAAATAGGAACTATGATGTCATGCGACAAGAAGGGATTCTGGAAATAGAAGAAAAAAGACATCAAGATAGGATGGAAAAATTCTTAAAAAGCGTTCCATCATTATTTTTAGGAAAATCCTTTGATGATTTTCGTGTAGATTACCCAGAACAGGATAGAGTAAAGAAAATTGCACAGAGGTATGCTGATTCCTTCAAAGAAAGGTTAGAGAATGGAAATAACCTACTATTTTTAGGGAATCCAGGAACAGGTAAAACCCTTCTTTCACTGATTTTATATCAAACCTTAGCCAAATCCGGCTTCATCGTACATTATGAGCCTTCTCTTCATTTTCTAAGATTATTTCGAGATAAAAGCTTTGAATCCCACCAAGCATTTGAAAAAATTCTGGACTATTACACTCGTATGGAGTTTCTCATCATTGATGAAGCAACAGAAAGCCGGGTTACAGGAAATGATTTATGTCATTGGGAAAAAGAAAATCTTTTTTCTCTGGTAAATTCCCGTTATCAGCAAAGTAAGCTATGCACGCTTTTTATTAGCAACCTATCTGAGAAAGAAGTAGAGAAGAAAATCGGAGAAAGAATCATGGGAAGATTAATGCAAGACAGTATTTCATTATCGTTTAACTGGCAATCTTACAGACAACCATAAATAAGGAAAACTATGCTGAGACTATTTAGGGATATTACTCAAACCATCATGATTGGCGATGATATCCAAGTAAAAATATTAGGTATTGAGGGAACCACAGTACATGTGGGAATAAAGGCACCAAAAACTATACCTGTTCATAGACGAGAAGTTTATGAACATATCAAACGGGAAGTAGCCCAATTAAAGAGATAAGGACATACGATCGTAGCGTCGTAGGATGAGCATTAGGAAAAGGATAAATAGGATGAAAAATTTAATTCCAATGAAAGGAGGAAATAATGCAGTTAAAGGTAATGAAAAAAATTAACCTCTTCTTATCATCATCTTCATGCCAGTTCATGATTCGGATGATTTTAGTGACCTCCTTATTAGTCATATGCCGCCAGGTATTTGCTAGTGAGGATCCTTTAGAGGGAACCGATGCAAGCTTAATAGCCACATTAGCTTCAGGGGGCGTAGGACGAAAGTTTCTATATTTAGTTGAAGGTGTATTTGCAACAGCAACCTACATCAAGACTAAAAATCCCATGATGTTTGGTGGTGTGGTTGGTATCGCTGTATTTCTCAACATCTTATTTAAAGTAGCAGGGATTACAGGCTAATGGACAAATATACTATACCTCAACATTTAGATTCTCCTTTTAAAGTGATTCTTTGGACATGGGATGAAGCAGTGGCTTTTAGTGTTCCATTTTTTACTCTGTTTTTACTCATGAATTCACCTTTAATCGGTGTTGGGGTTGGTATTTTTCTAGTTTTTTTATTGAAAAAAATGAAAGGAGAAGAGGGTCATTACTTTTTGGCTCACATGGCGTATTGGCATTTGCCGCCATTAATTCGATATAAGGTAACGCCACCTTCTTATATAAGGGAAATCATAGGATAAATATGCGATATTTATTACAGCGTACACGGCTACAACATTTAATACGGCATCGCAATGGCTATTTAGCCCTAGCAGGGTGTGCAATGGGGTTAAATATTCTACTGGTCATCCTATTATTTTCTATGATAGGTCGTGAAAAAATTGTAGTAGTTCCGCCAGAAATTCAAAAATCATTTTGGGTGACTTCAAGTAAGGTATCACCAGAATATCTGTCTGAAATGGTGATGTTTTTAAATTCTCTTTATTTGAATGTAACGCCCAGCAATGCGGCTATGCAGCATACCGTATTATTACATTATGTTGACCCTAGTGTTTATGAAAAAATAAAAGTGCAATTAATCACTATGCAAGATCGTCTTAAAAAAGAACATGTGACACTTTCTTTTCAGCCATCCCATATTAAAGTAGACAATCAAAAATTAATGGCAGAAGTATCTGGCGACCTTCAATATACCGTAGGGAGTATTTTGTTAACTCCAAGGCCTGTTATATACCATTGGGGATTTAACTACCAACAAGGTAGGTTACGTATTACCTCATTCCCCGAGGAGAAACAAAATGTCTAGAAGATTTTTTTTTCTATTACTCTTATTTTACTTTTGTGTATGCAACGCATTACAAACAAAATCAGTGAAAGAAAACCACAGAGTAGATGTGGTCATTTCTGAAAAAGAACTTTCTCGCATTTTTATAGAAGGAGACCGTATCCAAAGTACGCAAGGGTTAAATGGCGCTTATGAACTCATGAAAGACGAGAAAATGGGTGCTATTTTTATTAAACCAACGCCATTTTTTCAGAAAAAATCTTTTAACCTATTTTTAACTACAGAGCAGGGACGGATTTATAATTTATTCTTAACCCCCAAAGATATACCCGCAGAAATTATTCAACTGAAACCTGTATCACCTGCCTTGAAAGTTGCTGATCATTGGGAACAAAATTCTCCTTATATCGATAAAATTATTTCTTTAAATTATGCCATGAATAATGACATTGTTCCTGATGGATATGCTGTCCAGGATGTGGCAGGTATTTACCCCAAAAGAGTAGTAAAAGGTGTATCTGCGCAATTAGTTATTCTTTACCAAGGTAATCGTTTAAATGGTGAAATATGGTTGCTCAAAAATGAAAATAAAAAGTCAGTGGCTATTAATCACAAAATGTTTATGCAACGGAATGTTCGTTCTATTGCGCTAGAAGATGATGTTCTTTTTGCTAATGAAGAGAGCTATTTATATAGGATTACCAGTCATGATTAATAGAACCCAAACATGGCTAGCAAAAAAAGAACAAAAGCGCGTGGCAATCATTGTGAGTATCTCTATTGCTGCTTTATTAGCGAGTATTTATTACTTAGCTGCAGATACTGCAAAACCTAAAAAAATTAATCCCAATAAAGAGATTAATTTTACCAGCCCACTAGATAAGGTAGATGTAGAATCAATTGTATTAGAAAGAACACAAAAGCAATTGCAGGAAACAGAAAATAAAACAGAAAAATTGCAAAAACAAATAGAGCAACTAGAAAATACAAAGAAATCAGAAGATCAATCTAAACAATCCAATGTAGAAAATTTAATAAAAAGAGTAGATGAGCTCGAGAACCAGTTGAAGTCAGTAGAAAACCGTCCAGATGCTAATTTAATGATGCCGAGTGCGAATAATATATTTCCTTCTTCCGATGACTTAAAGTCATTGCCCAGTATGATAAGAGAAGATCGGCTATCTTTAACTCCCAATGAGAATTTTAAAAAGCCACCAATTAAAAATCCACATACTTATGTTCCTGCAGGTACTTTTGTGAAAGCAGTCATTGTGGGTGGAGCTGATGCCTCAGCTTCAGTAAATGCACAGTCCAATCCAAAAGTGATGTTATTACGCATTATTGAGGAAGGCACACTTCCCAATCATAAAAAAAGCCATTTAAAAGACTGTATGGTGGTTGCCAGAGTAAAGGGTGATATTTCTTCTGAGAGAGGAAGTATAGATACAGAAAGACTAAGCTGTGTCTTTAAAAACAATGAAGTGGTTGACCAGGCAGTGGTCGGTGTAGTCTTCGGGCCTGATGGTAAGGTGGATGTTAGAGGGAATGTATGGGAAGGCGGCATGCAATATGTTGGTCGAGCCTTTGCTGCGGGTGCTCTTTCTGGAATATCGGAAGGCATTGGGCAAAGTTATACTGCAAACTCTATATCGCCCGAAGGCAATGTACAAACTGTAAATTCAGGAAGGATCTTCCAATTTGGTGCTGCGAAAGGTGCAGGCAAAGCCATGGATAAATTAGCAGATTATGAGATCCATAAAGCGGAGCAGTTTCATCCTGTCATTCAGCTGAGTGCAGGAACAGTAGTCGATATTGTATTTCAAAAAGGATTTTTCCTCGATGGAAAAAACCATGAAGACAAAGACAATACGATAGGAAATTATGATTCTTCTTTGAATCAGGCACCCACATTATTTCCTGCAATAAATTCAACAACAGAGAGCTCACCCCTACCTTTGTCTCCTAAAGCGATAGATCGTCTTGAAAAATACAATAAAGAATTAGGATTAAGAGTTACTCATGTACCCGATGATAAAGGAGAAGAAGTATGAAAAGAAAAAATACAATCATTTTATTACTGATGCTAGTTCTCAGTGGTTGTGCGGGAATGAACCCTAAATTTGATTGTCCGATGAAACCCGGTATCAGATGCGAAAGTTTAGATCAAGTCAATGATAGGGTGAATAGAGGGGAAATAGGCCGTTATGCTGAAACCGTTCAGCATGTTTGGATAGCACCATTTGAGGATACTTCAGGGAACTATCATGAAGAAAGTAATGTGTATTCAGTTGTAGAACCAGGCTATTGGGGACATACAGGAGAAGTCGCATGATGTTGGAAGATCAATTAGATCTTTATTCGTTAAGTAAGTTTTTGCCTTACGAAAGTTATGATGCAGAGACAGACATTTATCATAATAAGAAAAGTCAGGGGTTTATTATTGAAGCGTGTCCTCTATTAGGTGCGAGCGAAGAAACGGTTAATATATTAACGAGTTTAATCACCGACGTATTGCCAGCACATGTCGATTTACAGTTTATTCTATGGGGATCTCCCAAGTTAGGTGAAATTCTCGATAGATTCCAAGAGGCACGCAGTGGGGGAAATAACATACTGGAGTGGTTAGCTAAAAAAAGAACCGATTTTTTAAAACAAGGTGCCTTTGAGAGTTTGACATCGAATGGGTGTTTTATTTTAAGAGATTTACGGCTTTTTATTGTTGCTTCTCAAGTGAGAGAGGGTGATGAAGGGGTAAGAACGCTCATTACTTTACGCGATGATATGATTAACTCTTTTAAATCGATTAATGCTTCGACAAGAACGATTAAAGTAGAAGAATTCTTAAGTATATTTACCGATATTTTACATCCCACCGCTAATGTGTATCCCGCCAAACAGTCTTGGGATCCTTATAATTCACTTTCACAGCAGTTAATAGATCCTGAGAGTTTTATTCGGATCTATAAGGATAAAGTTCAAATAGAAAATAATCAGGAAACGTGGGAGTTAAGGGCACTTTCTGTTAAGGAATATCCCAAAGTCATGGCGCAATGGAAAATGACTGATGCAATTGGTCAATTATTTAATCATTCTTTGCAAATGCCCTGTTCTTTTGTAAAAAGTTTTTCTATCCGTCTTATTGATTATGAGAAGGCATCATTTAATGCACAAGTCAAAAGTTTAAATAAAGGAAAAACTGCTAGAAGTCCTCTCGCTAAATTCATGCCTAGGGTCTCTAAAGAATATGATGAATGGACGTTTATTCAGAATCGATTATCAGAGGGAGATCGACTGATACAGGGATTTTTTCAAGTGATTTTATTTGCAAAAGAAAAAGAGGCTAATGGGGTCGAGCGTAAAGTCAGAGATTTATATCGTGCGAATGGTTGGAAGTTAAAAAAGACACTTTATCTACAATTACAGTCTTATTTTTCTATGTTGCCGATGATGATGTCTGAAGGTTTATATGATGACCTGAAAAAACTCGGCAGACTTTATACGATGACGGCGTTTAATTCCATTAATGTTGCACCCTTACAAGGAGAGTGGAAAGGAACGAAAACACCGAGCATGGCTTTGCCAGGCAGACGCGGCCAATTATCCTTATGGGATCCTTACGATAATGAGGGTAATTTTAATATAGCGATTATGGCAGCTCCCCGAAAAGGGAAATCTGTTTTTACCCAAGAATATATTGTGTCTATCTTAGGATCCGGCGGCAGAGTGTGGGTGATTGATGCAGGGAGAAGTTATCAAAAAACCTGTAAGATGTTAAATGGTCAGTTTATTGAGTTTTCCGATAGCATTCCTATTTGTCTGAATCCATTTACTTCTATTACCAATATTGATGAGTTCATGGAATTGCTAAAAGCCTTATTATCCAGTATGGCACGGCCTATTAATGGAGCCTCTGAAGAAGAGATCAATTATCTTGAAAAGGCAATTAAAGCAGCCTGGGAGATGAAGGGAAATGATGCCACTATCTCTACCATTGCGCAGTGGTTAGAGGAACATGAATCGATCGTGTGTAAAAATTTATCCCATTTACTCTACCCCTATACTAAAGGCAGCTATTCTCGATTTTTTGAAGGGAAATGCACGGTCAATTTTGATAATCCATTTATTGTTATTGAATTACAAGAACTAAGCTCTAAAAAAGATTTACAGAAAACCTTACTCCAGCTAGTTATTTTTCTTATTTCACAAGAGATGTATCACACCGATAGAAACAAGAAAAAGGTGTGTATTATTGATGAGTCTTGGGAACTATTTGACAGTGAGGATATCTCCACGGGTAAATTTATTGAGGCAGGATATAGGAAAGCGCCAAAATATCGAGGAAGTTTTGTTTCGATTGCGCATTCTGTCGATGACTTTCTTAAAAATCCCATGTCTCGTGCTGCTTTCTCTTGTTCAGATTTCAAGATTTTCTTTGGCCAAACTCCCGATGCCATCAATCGATTAAAAAAAGAAGACATTATTGATATGGATGGATTTACCGAACGTCTGTTTAAATCACTTAAAGTGACCACTGATTATTCAGAATGCATTATTAAAAGTAATGATGGGTTATCAGTTCATCGCATTATCTTAGATCCCTATTCTCGAATTTTATTTTCTACTAAGGGAGAAGAGTTTGAGGCGGTGAATCAACTGGAAAATCAAGGACATTCCTTAATAGAAGCCATTGAAATTGTTGCTAAGAAGTTTTATCCCATGGAGAGACCATATGCTCATTAAAAAAGAATACTGTTTTTTTCTTGTAGGTAATCTATTGGGTGTTCTGCTATTGATGTATGTTTTTATTCCCAATCAGATTTTAATCGGTACTGTGAATCTTACAGGTATGATTGATCAATTTATTCAACAAGAATCACAAAAAAACCTATCGCCTGAAGTATTAAAAAAAGAAGTGAATACTTTTGGTAAAACGCTTGATAAAGAACTGAAAATGCTCTCTAAAGATAAGCATGTTGTACTTTTTCCGAGAGAAGCAATTATCGCAGGCGGTCATGATTACACCACTGTCATACAACAGAGGATGAAAAATAGTCATGATAGATAATATCAGAAAATATTGGGTCATAATCGGATTCTTATGCTGTTTTTCTGTATATGCCAGTGATCTTGGCATTATGGGGCAAGTCTATCCTATACAAGAAGAAGATTTTTTAGAGTTTATTATGCACCGTATTGCGGGGATGCAGAGTAGTGGTGAATGGCAAAAAATTGAATCAGAGTTTTCTCAAAGAGTAAAAATACATGTAGATAGGCCTAAGGCTATCTCTGGCATTAAAAAATGTATTCAGAATAGAAGTTGGAATCATGACCCCTCTATTATGGTTCCACATGATTTTTACGATACCACTGGCCGTGTATTAGCAAAAGCAGGTACTACGATTAATCCTTTAAAATACGTTACTTTACACAAGGTGCTTATTTTCTTTGATGGTGATGATCAGCAGCAAGTAGCTTGGGCAGAAAACATGCACCAAAAGCTTTTAGGAAGCGCCAAGCTAATTTTGGTAAGAGGTTCTATCTCTGATCAAGTAAAGCGATTTCACCAACCTATTTATTTTGATCAAGAAGGAAAATTAGTTAATAAATTTAATATTAGTAATGTTCCAGCAATGGTAAAGCAGGAAGGTTTACATTTAAAAGTTTCAGAGGTTTTATTATGAATCATCCTCTTCTCTCTCTGTGGCTAGTATCTTTTATTCTAGAAGAACGAATGTTCTTGATAGGAACTAATCCAATTTTGAATTCATATCCAACAGCAGAGGCAAATTTTACCATCGTTAATAAGGAAGGAAAATGCTTAACATCTGTGTCTCCTTCAAGGCGAGATATCGCAGGTTTTTTAGTATGCATGATTTCAGCAACATCATCTTGTGTCATGTGTCGCTTGATTCTTGCTTTTTTTAATTGCATAGAAAGATCAATTTGTAGCTTTGTTGCTTCGTATACAGCCCGTGCTTTTGGATCTGCTAATATTTCATTACGAAACTCATCATCTCTAGGTACAGGTTTATATGGCATTGTGTTTTACCTCCTTCAAACGTTTTTGAGCCAAGCTCAATTCTTTTGGTGGTGTTTTTTGTGTCTTTTTAATAAAAACGTGCAGTATCACAATAGTATTGTTAGAAATAGTGCAGAAAAAACCTCTAGCAATACCAGATCTTCCTTTGGCACGTATCTCAAAAAGACCTTTCCCCATTGCTCTTGTGTGTGGAAGTCCAAGGTCGGGGCCGTATTCAAGCATCTTATCCATAATAGATTCAAATTTTGCTTTTATCGTTATTTCCAGCGAGCGATAGTCATCTTTTACAGATTCATTGTAGTAGCAAATGTTCCATCTCATATAAAATCGTTCTATTATTTTAATATAAATGTTAACAAATTTATTAACAATATTCAATACAAAATAAGGTTGATACTTCAGATATTTTGCATTTTTTCTTTGTTTTTTGCTACAAAACCTGTTTTAGCCAGTGGTACTTGTCATGGTAACTTCGTTAACCCCATTACTGATATTTGCTGGAGCTGCCTATTTCCTATCACCATTGGTAGTCATGAAGCTTTCTCTGGCAGTGTTCCAGATACTAAAGAACATCCCCGCTCCGCTCTTTGTGCATGTCCTGGAAAAGAGGGGGGAGTAATCACCCCAGGCATAAGCACAGGATTTTGGGAGCCTGTTGCGATGACGGATGTCACTCGAATCCCATTTTGTATGGTGAATTTAGGTGGTATGCAATTACCTCTCGGTGGCTCCTATGGTGTAGGAGCAACAGAAACAGCCAATAGTAGCACTAATGGCAGCTTCTACTATGTTCACTGGTATAAATATCCTTTACTTTATTGGTTAAATATTATTACGGATGGCGTATGTCTTGAAGCGGGTGATTTAGATATTGCGTATCTCACAGAATTAGATCCGACTTGGAATGATGATGAATTAGGGTTCTTGCAAAATCCAGAAGCTTTTATTTTTAGTAATTTTGTCTCTCA
>Ga0206830_1083_pt1 | contig 9926 bp, 9 predicted proteins | sample Alteio_BWOrgCont_76_FD_152884 | JGI IMG/M metagenome (GOLD analysis project Ga0206830, IMG submission 152884) | Enriched cells from forest soil in Barre Woods Harvard Forest LTER site, Petersham, Massachusetts, United States -... | ecosystem: Environmental > Terrestrial > Soil > Temperate forest > O... | reverse complement strand
AGCTCAGCAGCAAGAAAAAAACATAAGCAAATTCAAAGTGTAAAGTAATCAGTCGAGGTAACATTAAAGCGGGGTGCATTAAGTAGAGACTAAAGGCAATATATCCGCCAATCTTATAATTTGGAAATAATAATGCATATAGTTTAATCATAAGATAGCCAGTCAGGGCTAAAAACCCCAAATTAGTGATTAGAAGACCCTGCGTGTTATGCCAGCCTAAAAGGGGCATCAAGAGTTGATACATTAAAAAATGCCCAGAAGGTCGGAAAAAAGGAATATAAAAAATATTCAACATTTTAGGATATAGGTAAATATTAAACAAATCATGAAAAGAGTGGATTGATTGATTCGCAAGATAAATAAGCGGTTGCTCAGTGTAGATTAAGTCTAATGAAAAAATAGAGAGATTAACGAGGTATACAAAAACAAATAAAAAAATGATTAAACCGCATTCTTTCACAGGAACTCTTCCTTGATTTATTCTAGTTAATTCATGTAACATAACATGCATTAGGTAAATTTCTATAAGGAATGTAGACTTATGCGTTCTATACGATTAATGCTCGGTGTCACGCTGCTCGAAGTCATGTTAGTTCTATCTATCGTTTCTCTTATTATTTTAATGTCTGTGCGCTACTATCAAGCCACAACAAATGCGAGTCAAACCCAGCAAGGCCTTGCTTTAATTCAAGCACTTTCTGCTACAGCGGATAATTTAGCCATGGGTGATACAGGGGGCTATTCTAATGCAACCTCAGCCAATATGAAGGAGTTATCAGGAGCAGGTATTTTGGCGTCTCCTTGGGGTGGTACAGTTGCTATTAGTGCACAAACACCTACTACTTATAAGATTGTCATACCGAATACTCCGGTAGGTGTTTGTGACAATGTGAAAAATAAATTATCTACGGATTCAAAATTTACTTTTTCAGCTTGTTCGGGTGGTGCTTCAGGGATTACGTACACGTATAATGCAACATCATAATAATAGTTGAAACAGGTGTTTTATTTTTAATACGAAATTAACATATGGCTCTCTGAGTAAGTTTTTTCATTGGGTGATATTCAGCCTAGTACTGCTTATGCTGGTACTAGGCTATTTTATGGATGATGTGCCCAATAAACTCTTAAAAGGCATAGTGTTTAACGGACATAAACTCATCGGCTTAACCATTTTATGCTTAGTCATACTTCGTTTTTTCTGGATGTTAATCAATCCTAAACCCTATTTAGAAGCCACACGGTTGGAGCGCTTAGCAGAACGCACTGTACACTGGGCATTGTATATTGCCTTATTTGCTATGCCACTTGCAGGCTGGATAGGATCTGTGGCAGGAGGCAGACCACCACGATGGGGATCTCTCGTTTTTAATTTACCCATCAAACCTGGTGAATATGTAGCCGATATTGCTTTTACATTGCATAATAAGCTAGCTATTATTTTTATTGTGCTCATCAGTCTTCATGTATTAGCTGCGTTATTCCATCATTTTGTAAAGAAAGATCACGTTTTACAGAGAATGTTACCGTAATCTGTAGGGGCGACCGGCGGTCGCCCCTACATTATTCTCCATCTCTTCGTTTTTAAATTCACAATTACTTTATATGGTGGATTGGCATCGTTGATGTCTGCTATTAGCCAATTATCTTTCAATACAGCGCGCTGTTTTTTTACTGCTCCTAATTTTTCTGCTGTTGAGTTGACGTATAAGTAACCATTCTTGGGGTCAAGTTCATAAAAATGCAGGCTTTGCTTAAGGACATTTCCAACTGAAATTTCACTGGTTTCGATTGCGGGAATACGAAAGTCAGTTTCTAAATAAAGAGGACGGGAAACGTGTGCTTTTAAGTTAAAAAGTGATAGGCCATCACTTTCAATCGGGGGTTTATGCAGAAAAGCTAATACTGTTGGCATAATATCTATTAAAGAGCTGCGAAAAGAAGAAACTTTAGGTGTAAGAGGTAGTCCAAAACCTTTAAAAGCGAGTAATACATGATATTGTTTTAGGCTTAATATATCTGTCCCCTGACCATAAGAAGTATCTAAACCATAATCATGCTTAAAATCCACTGAAAAATGAGGTGCTGTATTAAATTTGTAGAGGGTAATTTGCTTTAATTTTTTTGGATCTCCTTCATAGTATCTTTTATCAATAACTCGTTCATGGGGTAATCCTAGAGTTGTGCCATGATCGGACAATAAAACAACTAAACTATTTTTTAAAAGATTTTCTTTTTCTAAGAGCGCGAGGAGTTCATTTAATTGTTTATCGACTTCTTCTACACTTAAATAATAACGCGCATCTAATGTTAAATTATCTGTTTGGTGATCATTACTCCAGGTAAAAGGCCAATGCGATGTACAAAGATGAATGGCTAAGAAGAGTGGCTGGGAAGAACGAGAGGCCAATGATTTTTTTATTAAGTGTAAAAAAGCTTTAGGTTGATAAGTAATACTGGCTGCGCGATTGCCATAATTAAAAGGAAATAGAAACTCCCCTAGAGGTAAATTAATTAAGAGATTTGTCAAAGGAAAATCACTCAATGATCCTAAAATAAAATCATTTAATCCTGCTTTAGGCCCGATGATGTGATCGAAACCATAGTCTTCTGTGATATTGCTAAAACGCTTTTCATCTGTTGCATAAAAGGTTTCATAGCCCATTTTTTTAAGTTCTTTTGCGAGTGTATTATTTTTCTTAATAATATTTTGTGAAGGCAAATTGGTTTGCGCATGATTATTTTTAGGATATTTACCTGTCAGTATACTTATCCAGGCAGGGAAAGTTCTTGCTAGTGGCGTATAGCTTTCCGTAAAAGTAACGGCTGTTTCTAAAAAATGATTAATGGTTGGTGTATGAATAGTTGGATGTCCAAAATAGCCAGTAAAGTCTGGCCTGAGGGAATCCAGACCAATGATAATAATGTTTGGTCGCGTTGAGCTGTTCATTGAATGAAAAGGGATAGAGGGCCAAATAGCCAGCATGCTGATGCTTAAAAATAAACATCCTAGTACCAGATGTTCCCTATAACGTAAGCACTGATAGTAGGCTGCGAGTAGTGCTAATAATAAAATAGGAAGCGAAACCCATAAAAGTTTGATAAATGGATGATAAGCAAAAAATGAATGTGGAAAATAATAACTATTGAGGCCTAAAATAGTACTAAATCCCATGATCCAAAAAAATATACTGAGCGGATAGAAAGGAAGAGAAAAAAGTCGACTACATCCTTCAGTTAAGAAGATAATAAAAAAAATAAATAAAATATAAGCAATGATCTGTATGATCATAAATTTTAAAAGAGGAAAAATAATAACGGAATGAAATAAATGCGTAGCAATTGCACTTTGAACCAGTTGATAGACAAGCGCTGTTGCTTGAGAGTGAATAATAAAAAAAATAATCTGCGTAATAACGCTTAATAGAGTTAAACCAGTAACAACGGTTAAAACTTTATGTTCCGGGTGGTGTCCCACTACTGCTCCCTTCCTGAGATTTAGACGGCGGAGAGAGATCTGTAGAAGACAGAGGAACTTTATGTTGAGTACCTCCTAGCTCTAGTGTCACCCCTTGCTGGTCAATAGCAGTAACAGTGGAACCATCGGGTGGAAATACGTCACCCACGGAGAGATTATACAGTTTACCCCGATAACCCATCACGGCATGCCACTGATCAAGCTCCATGGTTACTGATTGCACGGTATAAGAAGAAGCAGACACGGCCTCAGGAGCTACATTTATGGATGAAGGAGTGGCAGAAGGAGCTGCTAGGGTTGCCATAGAAGACTTAGGAGCAGGAGGAGGGGCGAGCACCTCTGAAATATCTTTTTCTGCTGTGACGGTCGCAAGTTTAGCAGCTACAATCGCTTGGCTGGTTTCAGCAATTTCACGTTGGATTTTTAGTATCTGTAATTCATTTAATGCCGAAATATATTTGTTTTGGCTTTGCTCTTGTTGCATTAACAAAGGAGTAGGGGGAGGCGCTATGACAGGTGCGGGCTCTGATAGTGCAGCAGTAGGTGCTGTTGCAGGTGGCGCTGATGTGACAGGTACTGTTGTACCTTTAGATATATTAGCAGGCGGAGCTGATTTTGGCATGGTTGTTGTTGCAGTAGGGGATGTTGGCGTAATATCTGTTGTTTCTTTTTTCCCCCGAAACAAACCAATGACCTGCCATAAGATAACAATAATAATAAGAAGAAAAATAACTGCTGAAACTTTCTGACGAGCAGGCATGTTTTCAAAATTGTCTGGCATAGCTTAGCTTCCCAATGCTTTTAAGTTAATAGTGCCTGTTAGGCCATGATTCATTTTTATTGTCATGGCGGTTAATACTAAAGGCAACCCCTTTAATTGCTCAGCTACCATTATAACCACTTCTGGGGCAACTTCGGTAAAGTTAATTGTTAAAGTAGTCTCTTTGTAGTTGCCTTTATCTTTATAAGCGCTAATTTGTAAAACATTTCCAGGCAAGACGGGTGCTAATCGGTCTACAAGACTTGCAATGACTCGATCTAAAACATAAATTTGCTTAGGCACAGGACGTTTGGGGGAGGAGGCAAGGGGCATAATTAAGGAAAATCCTGCTGGCATGAGTTTGACAGTCACGTTATACCTTTGTGCCCACTTAAATAAGCCTTCAGTGTTGGCCCCCAAAGAGCTAATATTAATAGTCATTTTTCCTTCTTTGTAGTTCATATCTGTAGCAGTCCAACCCGGCAGAGTAAGTAAGTTGTTAATACCACCTATTATCCTGGGAATTTCTGAATCCGGTGAAGGAGAGGTTAATTCATTATTAAATTCTGCATAGGGATTTTGAAACGGGGTTAATACTTGAATCTGCGAGATAGTTTTTTTATGTAAAGTGATATAAGAATAACCCATCCACGCTAAACCGACGACAACACCTGCAGCAATCACGTATTTAACTGGGAATACACCAATTCCATGTTGCCGTAAGACTACATCTACCAATTGTAATTGATAGATTTTTACCACAGGCAGAGTGGGGAAAACAGGTTTTTCTAATAGTGTAAAAGATTTTACGGAAGTTTTTTCAAGGGAGACTTTACCTTCTATGGGTTCTTCTGCAATAGGTACATTGCCGTAGATATAAATTTCAAAATTATTTTTTTGAGTAGTAAAAACTAAAAGTTCTTCGGCAATATTTTCTAGAGGAAAAATGCCATCTAAGAAAACGCTATTATTTTTAATAACAACTAAGTAAGCTTCTGTAGTGTCTGGAATAGCTTCACAATAAATCATATCCGCCGGGCGTTTAAAATAATACCCTATGCATTCTCCAAAGAGATAACCTGCCTCGGAAGAAAAAGCGACTTCAAATTGTCCTATCCCTCGTCGTTGAAAGGTCATGTAAGCGCCATATTGGGCACTTAAATCGAGAATATCTTGTTTAATCTTAGCTTTTCTTTTATACAATACGTCGCGATAAGATGGAATAACAAAACGTTCGCCATCTTCTCGGGTGATATACGCCATTAGGAGGTTCCGCGTGGGTGAAGCACATAAGGTGTGACTAATATCACAGTATCGTTATTGGTTTGAGTAGAAGCTTTGCCACCTAGTTCTTGAATATTGAATAATTGCATAGCCCCGGTTTGATTTTGTATTTGTCGTAGTCCGGATAGCACCAGTGTTTCACCGGAGGTTAATACACTACGTTGATTAAATATTTTTTCAGTTACTCGCGGAGATTGAATGACATATGAACTTTGTGCGCAAGAGCCTGTGGTTGTACCACTTTGGGCGCATAAAGTATCGATACCTTGATTTTGAGATAAATCGACATTCACCTGTATATAAACTTTATCTCCTAATATTTTGGGTAACACATAGAGCGTTAATCCAGTGACTAAAGTAGCCGGTGTGATTTGAGAAGTAATAGTGCTGACGTTATTGACTGTTTGGCTACCAGAGCTACTGCCGGTAGAAGGAACAGAAGTATTTTGGACGCTCTGAATGTATTGCTGCGTATTAATAATGCGAATAGCAGAAACTTGATTATTCATACAAACCACACGTGGTTGAGCTACTACGGATACTTTCCCTTGCTGACTCAATGCACTGACCACAGCAGAAAGAAGAGAAGTGGCACCTGCATTAAATAATGCTTGAGTGGCAGTGCTTGGTGCTAATCCGAGAGTGGGAGTGGTTCCTGTTAAAGAAGTAATGGTAAGAGGGGTGCCATAGTTAGCATTTAAAACAAAGTTACTATGCGCAAAGGCGCTTTCGAGAACTTCCCAATTAATGCCCCAGTTGTAGTCATTGGTTAACAAGACATCGAGCACTTCAATTCTGACATACACTTGTTGAGATAAACTTTTATTCAAGTTACGTACATATTGCGAAACTAAATCGACATTGCTCGGTTTATCTCTAACAGTAACGCTTGTGGCGGATTGCGAAACAAACACTTTTCCGTCGGGAGAAAGAAGTTGTTTAACGGTTTCTTCTACGTCTTTCCAAATGGATAAGGCATTTCCCTTTAAGCTACTATACTCTTGTGCAGCTGCATCAGTAGATCCGCCTGAAGTTGCACCACCTCCAGAAGTACCTGTAGATTGACCCATTGCATAATCGGAGGTGCCAGGCATAAATGCAATACTAAACGTACGTGTAATGTAGGATTGCCAGTAAACTGTATTCCCTCTTTGAAGAGTGTAGACATAGCCAGATTTAGAGGCTAAAAGGTCTAATGCTCCTTTTACCGTTCCTGAGTAATTCATGCTAATAGGCATATTCGCATCTAATCCTGGCTGATTTTTTGTTAAGACGTTTTTATCAGCAGCATTAGCGATAACACGAGCATAATAAGAGAAAGGAAGTTGATCGCCGCGAATGACAATAGAATTTTTTAGCCAATCAGGTTGTTTTTCAAGACTAACAGGGGTGGTATCTACATATAGTCCATCTTTGATCATGATAGGAGGAATGGGTTTAGCTAATGCGTCGGCTTCAGCTCTCGCTTTCGCAGTGCGTTGCTTGGCGTCAGCGATATTTCCTTCAGTTTGATTAAAGGTCGTAGAGTTACAACTGACTAAAGTCATGACAATAAAAAAGCAAGCTATTGCCCAGCGTAAATACGCGCATAAATTAATCATTCTGTTTATGCCTCGGCACTATGACCATTGTTCGGTTTGACATATACATTACTGCTTGTAACGGAAAGGGTCTCAGTAATTTTTCTAAGACATCTGGAACACTGGCTCCAGTAACACGCCCATCAAAGTTATAGTCGTAAGGTGCTTTCCACACTACTTTCCAATGATAACGCGCAAAAATACGTTCGAGATTTTGTTTAAGAGATCCGCTTATACTAATAGCATAAACAGGGGCAGGTGTTCCTAAATTAGCAAATTGACTAGCAGGCGCATCGCCTGCAAAAGAATTAGTTTGTTGACTGCCAGCTTGAAAGAAAGGATCGCTCGGTGAAGAGGAAGATGTATTTGCCATTTCCCATTCAGCAAAAGAAGCAGTAGGGAGTGCACCGCATAAGAAAAATACCCACGGTATTAAACGAGTGAGGCACTTCATCCTTATTCTTATGAAATGCATAATTAAGTCCATCTTATTGAACATAAATTTAAGCCTCAGTATAACGGAATTTTCTTAACGAGTATATACGCTAAAATCAGAACCGATCGGTTCACTTTGTGGCGTACAACGCGTGACCACCATCATGGAAGCATATTGTCCCCAGGCAGTTGTTCCTGTTCCTGTGTTTGTCAAAGAGACATTACCTTTCGAGGTAATGACTTGCATACACACCCGCCAGTAATTTCCATTCGGCGATGCAATACCAGAAGAACCTAAAGGAGAACAAGCTGTGGCTGTCGTGCCTGTTAAGCAATCGTATGGTTTAGTAGAAGGACCATAAGCATAGGCTGTAAAACTAGAAATAGGGTAAGTGGTAGTGCTGCCTGTATCATTGACTCCACTCACAGAAGCTGGCGCCACCATAATATTGGGAACCATGCAATTGCTACCAGAGACACAAGACGCTGTGTTGACATTATACCCAGGACAGTTAGGTACCGGCACGCAAGCGCCATTATGATATAACCCACTATAGTTGACAGAGCGGGCGTTATTTAAATTTTGTCCTGGGACAGTGACTTGAGTGACTACATAAGTGCCGATTGACCATGGGTTACCATTTCCATCAGAGACATAAGCTGAGGGTAATTCACCCGCAATAACACTTGCTTCAGCAGAAGAAGAGGTCGAAGTAAACACGTAAAAACCATTGCCAGTGAGGGTATCGCAGTTGACCATGTAACCATAGCCGTAGGGATTGAGAGATATCGTGCTGGGAAGATATCCTGCTGTTTGTAGGGTGCTCAATGTTCCTGTCCATGTGGTAGAAGAATAGGTACTGTTGAAACTGCAGGTAATAGGCCAAGTGCCATAAGAAGTATAATAGGCTAAAGCTGCACTGAGGATTTGCTGTATTTGAATAGCGGTTTTATCTCGCCGAAGCTGGCTTACTTGGCGAGCGCCGTAATTCACAAACAGAATAAGCATACTACTCATGATAGTGATAACGAGTAGAGTTTCTATTAAAGTAAATCCTTTTATAGAGCTTTTATAAGCATTCATGCTATCCACCACATATATAATAGACAGGAGTACTATACCCTGAATTTAATTCATAATTTTGATCATGGGTATATTGAAGATTAAATTGTTTCAAAAGAGGCATGCTGTTGCTCAAAACGGAATTTTTAGAAAAAGCTGCCATTGAGGGAAGACGCGTCCATACAATATAATTTTTTGTGGCGCTCACAGAAGGACAAGGGTCCACGGTATTAGGAAGGCCGCTGGTAATATCTGAAGTGCAATTGCCTTGAAGTGTTGCCAAATAAGCATTTATGTGACTGGAATTTTTTATTTTTACAGCTACCTGTACTGCCCAAGATACAATCAGCGCTTGAGTGCTGGGTATATAAGAAGTAGGTGAGACTGGCGTACAGGGTACACCTGGTGTAATCACTATACAGACATTAGCAGCAACAGGGCTCACTATAATAGGATTAAGTTGCACAATATAACCCGATTCACCTCCTGAAGGACTAACTAAAGGATTAGTAGCATTCCAGTTAGTTAAAAAACCTCTAGCGAGTAAATCAGAAGAAATAGAAAGAGGGTAATAAGTAGTGGGGGTGGGTGGATAAGTTATGCTGCTGGGAGAAAATCCACCCGTTGCACAGTTTGCTTTATAATAATTTCCTGCGGCCTCAAAGAGCTGATCAATATTATATTGCAATTGTTGAAGAGTGACTGTTTCTTGAAAGGATCGATACATATTCATACCCAATATAGTCATACCGCTGGCAATACTTAACACTAGCATCATTTCTAATAAGGTAACGCCCTTTTGCATCACTGGGTCCCCATCGACATGCCGGTTTGATAAACGCCATTAATAGCGGTGAGAATTAAAAAAGTGCCGACAATCATTAATATTCCCGCAATAATTTTTGCAATGGTTTTAAGCGTGTTTATTCCTTGCTCTGACCCTCGTACGCCTAAGCGAATTAATCCATGCTCAAATCCTTTTACTTCCGCTAAAATACGTAAACGCATTAAATCATTTTCATCAATTAAGCCAGTATCTAATACATCGGCAATATTCCCTTTTCCTTTCCCCATTAAATGTTCCATCCGAGATAAATGCATAGCTAAATAAGGTGTGACTTTATGTTGCATGATGGTTAAAGCTGATTTAAAAACAACACCATTGGAAACTAATAAACCTAACGTTTCTAATACATGTGCTGCAACAAATCGTCGGTACATAGAAAAAGGAAAAAACTGATCTAAAGTCGCCCGAAATATTCCTACATACGTTTTCATCACACGTTGCGTGATGATGACTATAGCAATGACAGCTACCCCTGTTGC
>Ga0206830_1078_pt1 | contig 10187 bp, 9 predicted proteins | sample Alteio_BWOrgCont_76_FD_152884 | JGI IMG/M metagenome (GOLD analysis project Ga0206830, IMG submission 152884) | Enriched cells from forest soil in Barre Woods Harvard Forest LTER site, Petersham, Massachusetts, United States -... | ecosystem: Environmental > Terrestrial > Soil > Temperate forest > O... | reverse complement strand
TACTCAGTATTTTTTGAGCGACAGCAGCAGCTGCTACTCGACAGGCTGTTTCGCGCGCTGATGCGCGGCCACCACCACGATAATCGTATGTGCCATACTTAGTAAGATAGGTAAAATTGGCATGCCCAGGACGTAATATATTTTTTATAGGTTCATATTTAGTAGAGTCTGCATCTTTATTCATGATAATAATGGAAAGTGGTGTTCCTGTTGTCTTTCCTTCAAAAGTACCTGAATAAATTTCCGCATAATCTTTTTCTTGGCGTGGCGTAGTATAAGCATTTCTACCAGGCGCTCGAAGCGATAATGCTTGATTAATATCATCTTCTGATAAAGCTATTCCAGCAGGACAACCATCAATGACCACACCAATGGCTTTGCCATGTGATTCACCCCAAGTGGTTATTTTAAATAAATTACCGAATGAATTGCTGGCCATAATAGGTTCCTATGCTGAATAAGCTGTTATACAATGATTTTTAGCGAATGAAAAGGTGAAACGAGGTGATGGAAAAGTTCGATGTGGTTATTATTGGAGCAGGTGCTGCAGGGTTAATGTGTGCGGGGCAAGCCGGTAAGCGCAAACGTAAAGTATTAGTGCTGGAGCAAGCTAATAAGCCCGGTAAAAAAATACTCATGTCTGGCGGGGGTCGTTGTAATTTCACTAATCAACATATTCATCCTGATGCCTATATTTCTCATAACCCACATTTTTGCAAATCAGCATTGAGTCGTTATACGCAGTGGGATTTTATTGATTTAGTAAAAAAATATCATATTTCTTTTCATGAAAAAACATTAGGGCAATTATTTTGTGATCATAAATCGCAAGATATTCTTAATATGTTGTTAGCTGAATGTGAGCAGGCGAATGTTGAAATTCGTTTGAATACACAAATAGAAAGAGTAGAGAAAGAGAGTGAGCATCATTTTAAAATAATAAGTAGTCGTGGCAATTTTCATTGCCAATCTTTAGTTATTGCCAGTGGTGGTTTATCTATTCCAACAATGGGTGCGAGTCCATTCGGTTACAAAATAGCGGAGCAATTTGGTATTAAAATATTTCCTACTCGTGCGGGATTGGTTCCCTTTACTTTACAGCTTGAAGAAAAAGAAAAACTAGCGGTGCTTTCTGGTATCAGTGTAGATAGTCTGGTAAGTAATGGGCGCATGAGTTTTCGAGAAAATATTTTATTGACGCACCGAGGCTTAAGTGGCCCTGCTATTTTACAAATTTCTTCTTATTGGAAATGGCGGATTCAGAAACGAAGTGCAATTCCCTTTTGTTCGCATGACTTGCTAAAAACTTCAAATGGCGTTTTATAACCAAGACATTTACGTGGACGATTATTTAATTTTCTCGTTACACGCTGCAAATCGTGATAGCTAATATTATCAAACGGAATCTTTTTTGGAAAGTACTGTCTAACAAGTCCGTTTGTATTTTCGTTCAACCCTCGCTCCCATGAGTGATACGGCTTTGCAAAATAAACATCGGCATTCAGCATGGCGGACATGACTCCATGCAAGGAAAATTCCTTTCCATTATCAAGAGTTATTGTGTGAACCAAATTAGCAATCGGCAGCATATGCTGATTAATGCTTTCAATGACTGCAGTCGTCGTTTTATTTTTAGCTTTGGCAAGCACAGTATATCGACTTTTTCGTTCTACCATAGAAGCAATAACAGCGCCACCATCATGCGAACCAATAATCGTGTCACCTTCCCAATCACCTGTACGTTTACGGCTATCTACGATCGCAGGACGTTGATCTATGTCTACTCGATTAGGGATAGCACCTCGTGTTGATCTTGCTGAGCCATAACGTTTTTTGCGTTTCTTCTTGCAGCGTAAATGAGTATATAAATTACCGCCATCATTTTTGTCTTCCAAGATGCGTTGATAAATCGTTTCATGGCTGATTGGCTCTACACCTTCAAGTTCAGCTCGGCCTGAAATCTGCTGAGGGCTCCATTGATCTTCTGTTAAATATTTTTCTGCATAACACCAAGCTTCTGCACTGACTTTTCTGGCATTATTTGTGCCTCGAATAACAAGTCGTTCTAGTGCCTTAAGTTGTGCCTGACGAGGACGCCAGCCACGCTCTCCTTCATTGCGATGGAGCTCTCTCGATAAAGTAGATGGGGATCTGCTTATTTTCTTCGCTATTTGTTTTTGATTAAAGCCCTCGCGTCGAAGGTCATCTATCTGGTATCTTTCTTCCTCGGTCAAATGATTGTATTCCATTGGCAACCCCTAGTTAGAGTGGCCAGTAGTCTACATCATTTGGCCACTATTTAACCATGAATTGCACTTGGCATTTGAACCCGCGAAGCATTACGTTATGCAGTATTACGGCGTATTACTGTAGCACCTATATGCTATATTGCCGCAATCGTTTTGGCATCTTGGAGTACTGCTGGCGCTTTTATCCTCCTTAGCCTAAATCTGTTGCCTCACACTCAATTTTAGGCTAAAATTGAATTTATGAAGTACATTTCCCGAAAAATAAGCTCTCATATCTTACATGCCTTGGAGCGGGGCAAAAGTGTTTTATTATTAGGACCTCGGCAAACAGGGAAATCCACCCTTATAGAAAAGCAAATTAAGCCAGACTTAAGCTATTCTTTTCTCCAACCTGGAATAAGAAATCGTTATGAGCAAAATCCTTCTTTATTGACTCAAGAAATTGAAGCTGAAATTAAAATCCGAAAATTAAACAATCCTATTATTGTGATTGATGAAGTCCAAAAAATTCCTTTGATAATGGATGTCGTGCAAGATTTAATTGATCGACATATTGCACGTTTTATTTTAACAGGTTCCAGCGCTCGAAAATTAAAACATGGCTTGAATGTTAATCTACTGCCCGGCCGAGTAGTACTTTATCATCTTGATCCTTTATCCTTATCTGAGCTGCCTGAGCAATTCATCAATCTTGAACAACTATTAACGTATGGTTCCTTACCAGGTATTTTAGCAGTAGATTCTGTTCAAGATAGAGAATTGGATCTTAAAACTTATGTTCATACTTATCTAGATCAGGAAGTTCGAGCAGAAGCACTGGTTAGAAATATGGGATCTTTTACACAATTTTTATTTTTAGCTGCTAGTGAATCAGGAAATTTAATTAATTTTTCCCAATTATCACAAACCATTGGTGTTGCTCATACCACTATTGCTTCTTACTATCAAATATTAGAAGATTGTTTGATCGCTGAAAAAATAGAACCCATCCCCGAAGGTAAAATCAGAAAACGTTTAAGTAAAGCTCCCAAATATTTATTTTTTGATCTTGGCGTACGCCGCCAGAGTGCTGAAGAAGGAATCTCATTACCTATTAGCATTTTAAGTCATCTATTTGAACAATTTGTAGGTTTGGAATTAATTCGCCATACCCGCTTAAAAGCTAATCTCACAAAAATTTGTTATTGGCGTAGTCACGATGGGCCTGAAGTAGACTTTGTGATACAAGAGAATAATCAATATACTCCCATAGAAGTCAAATGGACTGATCGTCCTACTGCAAAAGATTTTCAGCATCTAAAAACTTTTTTAGAAGAATATCCTGATAGTGAAATGGCCTATTTAATTTGTCGCACACCCAAACCACTATTGTTTGAGAAAAAAATAATGGCACTACCCTGGCAAGACATTCCAAAAGTGATGGTTAGCACGCGATAGGCTTAATAGTAAACTAGCATCTTTATTCACCTTAAACTGAATATCTCCTGCAGTCGCTGTTTCATACTGAATAGCACCTATCGTACGATAAGTTTCCACTACACTCGCATGAGGAAAATGGTAACGATTCTGATATCCCGTGGCATATAACACATATTGAGGGTGAACATCCTCAATAAATTCACGCAAGCCAGATGTTTTGCTGCCATGGTGAGGAGCTACTAAAATATCTGCGGATAATTTTTCTGGAGTAGATGCTATCAAGAATTTTTCGGCCTCTTTTTCGATATCTCCTGTTAGTAAAATATGCTGCTTTTCTGTAGAAATTTTCAATACACAAGAACTATTATTGCCTTGATTTAAAGTAGACGGTGTTGGATATAAAAATTCAAATTGCACACCATCCCATTCCCATTTCTCTCCCGCTAAACAATATTGAGCCGAATAAAATAACGCAGGAACACTGGTAAAAATTATTTTAACAGGTAGTTTTTCTAAAATAACAGCAGCACCGCCACTATGATCTTTATCACCATGACTAATGACTAGCATATCTAGTTTTTGAATATTTCTAGATTGCAAATAATCTAATACCCGCTCTCCTATCACACCCGTATCATAAACTAATGCATGATGCTTAGTTTGTATGACTACGGAAAGACCCTGCCCTACGTCTAATAAAGAAAAATTGACTTCCCCTTTTAAAGGTAAAATGGGTTTAAATAATAAAACCGGAAGCAACCAAAAAAATCCACTACATTTTCCTGGAAAGCCTGCGGGAGATAAAAGTATAACTATACCAATCACAGCTATTATTAAAAATATAGGATGAGGAATCGTTTGATGCCAAGAAGCAAAAGGAAGATGGGAAAACCACGTCAGTATACTCCATAATATACTTAAACTTTTATCTGCTAATAATAAAGTCCACTTTGCTAATATTGAATTGAATAAAATTAAAATCACACTGATAAAACATAAGGGTAAAATAAGGAAACCTACCCAGGGAATAGCGATACTATTTGCTATAAAAGACACCAGAGAATATTGAGTAAAAAACCACAAACTTAAAGGAAATAAACCAATCGCTATAACCCATTGCACTCTACCCCACTTCCACCATAAGCCGTGAGGCTTGATACGCCCACCCATACCATAAATAATCAATGCGATAGTGGTGAAAGATAACCAAAAACTTGAAGAAAGTACGCTTAAGGGATTTATCATTAAAACAAGCAATAAAGCTAAACCAAAAGCTTGCCAAGGAGGAATTATACGTCGATAAAGAGTGCTCATAAGAAAAACTGAGATCATGATACACGCACGTTGAGTAGGAATAGAAAACCCAGCAAGAGTACTATAAAAAAATGCCATGATTAAAGAAGCACAAGCACCTGCTTGATAGGCTGGTATGATCAACATCAAACGAGGAACCAATCGCCATATTGCGACCACACTCACATAAGAAATACTCGATAAAAATCCAATATGTAATCCTGCAATAGCCATTAAATGATTGGTACCTGTATTGCGCAATACTTCCCACTCACTTTGTGGAATGCCTGCTCGCTCTCCTATCATCAATGCAATAATCCAAGGAGACGTTTGGCTATGCGGTAATACTTTTTCAACTTCTAGCTGAATGTATTGTCGTAAGCGATTAATAACATTTTTATGAGAAATAAATACGGGATGATTTTGAGCAATAACATACCCTTGTGCTGTAATACCATTTTGAAAAGCCCACGCTTCTGCATAATGAATTTTTTTTAACTTAACGGGCAACTCCCATTGGTCACCTGCTATTAATGAGCAAGACGGATGCCGCCAACTTAAGCGCACTTTCGTAGAAACTGGTTTATCCACTTCAAATAAAAAAGAAACTTGATCGTTTATTTTTTGCGGAATAGAAATAATATGACCTTGTATGGTAGGTGGTAAAATAGAAAAATCACACTTTATTTTATTAGCAACCAAAAGACTCCAAGAAAAACCAAATAAAATAGCAATAAAAATAAATTTAAATCGATTTTCCAATAGGTATATAAAAACAGAAACAATAACCAATCCTACTACCCACTGTTGTGCAGGTAAAAATGAAAAGCATTGCAATAGTAAAACGCCGCTCAAAAAGCTAAGCGCCAAAGCAGGCATAAAATAATCCTTATATAAATTGTGTAATAAAAAATTACTGTATTTCTAAACGACCATTGATGAGTACATGACACGTTGTGCTTTTTTTGGCAAGCCCAATATCATGTGTAACCATAATAACGCTGGTTTTACAGAGGTTTTGTAATTGCAGAAATAATTGAAATACATGTTCAGCATTGCGAGGATCTAAATCGCCTGTTGGTTCATCCGCTAATATACATAAGGGATCAGTCACTAAAGCACGCGCAATAGCAACACGTTGACGCTCACCACCCGAGAGTTGATTCGGGCGATGATAAAGTCTTTCCTTTAAACCAACAGATTCTAATAAATGTTCCGCTTTAGGTAAAATATCTTTAGGCAAAACACCTCGTACTAATAAAGGCATAGATACATTCTCTAATGCAGTAAACTCTGGCAATAAATGATGAAACTGATAAATAAATCCTAAATAGTGATTACGTGAATAGCATTTTTGTTTTTCAGATAAATCCACTAGGTTTTTATTATTAATAATAATTCTACCTTGCGTCGGCGTATCCAATCCGCCTAACAAATGTAATAAAGTACTTTTGCCTGACCCTGAATTACCAATAATAGCAATAAGCTCTCCTGCTTTTACTTCAAGATCAATATGGTGTAGCACTTCAATATGAGCAGTACCATCGGTAAATGTTTTAGAAAGTCCATGACAGGCCAGCACTATATTATTATCATTCATAACGTAATGCCTCAACAGGGTTCATACGAGAAGCTTGCCATGCAGGATAAATAGTTGCAAGAAAACTTAATACTATAGCCACTAAACTAATTTTTAAAACATCCACCCATAATAATTGTGAAGGTAAATAATCAATAAAATAGATACTCGATGACATAAACTGCACATGAAAAATTTGCTGAATCCATTTTACAATTTCTGTGACATGTAGGGATAAAGCAATACCGCTAACTATACCTAAGAGTGTTCCGAAAAGGCCTACAATACCTCCTTGAACAATAAAGATACTCATGATCATTCGAGGGGTCGCACCAAAAGTGCGCATGATAGCAATATCAGATTCTTTATCGTTAACCACCATAACTAAAGTTGCTACTAAATTAAATGCAGCGACTGCTATAATTAATAGTAGCATTAGAAACATCATAGTTTTTTCTAAACGAATAGCATGAAAAAGTGCACCAAATTGATCTGTCCAATTAGTGATATAAGCTGTTGGCGATAAACGCGTCGCTAAATCTTCACTAAACTGTGGCGCTGAAAATACATCTTTTAAACTTATATGAATACCTGATACAAGAGAACCTATGCCATAAAGTTTCTGCGCATCTTGCAAATGAGTAAACGCAAGCGCTGCATCAAATCCAAAACCACTTCCTGCATTAAAAATACCGACTACGGTAAAACGTTTAAATCGAGGAATAACTCCTGCAGGAGTTAAAGACATTTGCGGAGTAACAACAGTGACTTTATCACCTATAGATGCACTTAAGCGTTTAGCCAATTCTTCTCCTAGCACAATACCAAATTGACCTGGCGCTAGATAAGATAATTTTCCTACAACTAGTTTTTCAGCAATAACGGTAATATGTTTTTCTTCGTCCGGAATAATACCATTCAAAAGAACAGGTGCGACCTGAGAACCAAAAGTCAGTAATGCTTCTCCACTCACGAAAGGTGCTGTATTTGTTACACCAGGAATATTTTTGACTGTTTTTTGTAAGCTTGCCCAGTCTGTTAAATAACCCGTTAAACTGCTCACAGTAACTGGTGGCACCATGCTAAAAAGTCGCTTTTTAATTTCACGATCGAATCCATTCATAACGGATAATACGGTGATGAGCGTCATGACGCCCAAGGCAATACCAAGCATAGAGGTCAATGAAATAAAAGAAATAAAATGATTGCGACGTTTGGCTCGTGTGTATCGTAATCCGATAAAAATCGCAACAGGTTTAAACATGATTGTTTGCCTTTTTAAATAATCTAAAAAAATTAACCGTGGTAGTCGTGGCTAATAAATCTATGTCTATATCCCGCAAATGAGCAATAAATTCTGCCGTATGAACAACATAAGCAGGCGTATTGGGTTTACCTCGATGAGGAATAGGCGCCAAATAAGGCGCATCTGTTTCTAATAGCATTCTATCTAAAGGTATTTTTTTTGCGACTTCCTGTATAGAAACTGCATTTTTAAATGTCACAATGCCGGAGAAAGAAATATAAAAACCTAAATCTAGCGCTCGAGTCGCCATATCCCAATCTTCAGTAAAACAATGCAAAACGCCCCCTACTTCATGAGCATTCTCTTCTTTTAAAATATGCAAGGTATCTTCTTTTGCCTGTCTGCTATGAATAATCAGTGATTTATCGACTATTTTTGCTGCTTGAATATGATGACGAAATCGCTCCTTCTGCCAACTCAGATCTCCTGTACTACGGTAATAATCTAATCCTGTTTCACCAATCGCTACTACTTTCTCATGTTGAGCTAAATTTACTAATTCTTCCACAGAAGGCTCTTCTTCTTGCTCATTGGGATGCAACCCAACAGATGCACTCACAAAAGTATATTCTTTTGCTTTCTCTAATACCTTAGGGAAATCTTTTAAGCTGACACATACGTTTAAAATATGCCCCACACCCTGAGCTTTAGCTTCTTCTACTGCTAAAAGTGAATTTTCCAGCATATCTAAATGACAATGTGAATCAACGAGCAGCATATTGAGCCCAACGAATAAAAAGGGATTCTAATAATAATTGTTGATTTAAATTATAAGGACCTAGAACATTTGCTCGCAAATGCTGAAGATGATCTACAAATTCCCATAATTGAGTAGAAGATAAATGATTTTGCTCATTGCGCATTAGCTTTAATATCCATTGAAAAAATAAATCGAAAATCCATAACATATTAACCTCTTTCCATTGTACTGCTAACTGCAGGGGATCTACTTCTTGCTTGCCTAGTGCAATTAAATCACGCATAAAATTCTGATACAATGGCCATACACCTTCCGCATGCCAATCTTGCGCTAGCAGTGGCGCACCTTGAGTGGCATCCAAAATAGCAGCCCATTGCGCTTCGCCCTTGCACTTCAGCCATCTCAATGCCTGATCCCGATCAGGCATTGACATATGTAAAGATTGGCAACGACTGACAATAGTAGCAGGTAGCGGCAACCTTTGATCACTGATTAAAATTAATAAAGTATTAGGAGTAGGTTCTTCTAATGTTTTTAATAGAGCATTAGAAGCATAGTGATTCATGGCAGTGGCTGGTTGAATAATGACAATACGATAGCCACCTTGATGTGAAGTATTTTGAATAAACTCACTTAACTCTCTAATCTGATCTATTTTAATAGCATGTCCCTTTTCTTCTGGCTCAATGATGCGCAAATCTGGATGAGAATTTGCTTGTACCAAATGACACGCGTGACACTTTTCACAAATAACTCCATATTCACCGGGGTTCTGGCATAAGATAGCTTGAGAAAATGCTTGGGCTAATACATATTTCCCTATACCTAAAGGACCTGTAAATAATAAAGCATGGGGTAAGCGATTTTCTTGATTTAAATGCCATAATTGTTGCCATAATTCCGCATGCCAAGGCAAAATAGAGGAAGGCAGTTTATAGTTCATGTAGGGCATCCTGCAATTGGGTTTGTACTGCAGATAAAGACTCAGCTGCATTAATAATAGCGAAACGCTTTTTATGTTGTTGAGCAAGCTCTAGATAAGCATGACGGACTTTTTCAAAAAATTCTACTGTTTCTTTTTCAAAACGATCCTGTGGTCCACGACGTCGACTTCTCGCCAAACCCAACGCAGGTTCTATATCTAATAAAATAGTCAGTGTAGGTGATAAATTATTCACAACAAATTTTTCTAATAAAGCAATCCACTTAGCATCAAGACCACGTCCAGCGCTTTGATAGGCATAGGTAGCATCTACAAAACGATCACATATGACCCACTTTCCAGCAGATAGTGCAGGAGAAATCACCCCGGCGATATGTTGCGCTCGACTAGCAAACATCAGTAATAATTCGGCCTTGGGATCTATTATTTCTTTTGTATGTGGATTTAATAAAAGATGTCGGATTTCCTCTGCAACAGGTGTACCACCAGGTTCACGTGTCACAATAATTTCTTTACCTTTTTTTAAAAAATACTCCTGAATATATTTCACCGCAGTAGATTTACCCGCACCCTCAATACCTTCAACGGTGATAAATTTTCCTGACTGCTGCATGATGTTCCTCTAATGTTTTAGAAAATTGATGCCCACCATCTCCCGTTGCTACAAAATAATAGTAATTATGTAGAACAGGATGAAG
>Ga0206830_1075_pt1 | contig 10318 bp, 9 predicted proteins | sample Alteio_BWOrgCont_76_FD_152884 | JGI IMG/M metagenome (GOLD analysis project Ga0206830, IMG submission 152884) | Enriched cells from forest soil in Barre Woods Harvard Forest LTER site, Petersham, Massachusetts, United States -... | ecosystem: Environmental > Terrestrial > Soil > Temperate forest > O... | reverse complement strand
CCTATTCTGCAATTTGTGTACAAACGTGTAGAAGGTAAAGAAGCTGCTTTTGACATTACTTCGCAGGTATTCTTAAATGCTATGTTAAAACTCTCTCAGTTCAAGTTTGTCGGTTCACCATTCTCTTCATGGTTATACCGCATAGCCCTGAATGAAATAAACACCATGTACCGAAAGGATAAAGTGCAGCGAAGCATTAAAGTGGAAGAGCATGAGCTGAAAAGTGTAATTCAGGAAATAAACCCTGATGATGATATTGACGAACAATACAAGAAAGTTGAAGAGGCATTGAACGATTTTGAAGAAGAAGATGTGCAACTGATAGAGCTTCGCTTTTTTGAGAAAAGGGCATTTAAAGAGATAGGAGATATACTGAACATGACAGAGAACAATGCAAAAGTGAAGCTCTATCGTTTACTTGATAAGCTAAAACTAAATTTAACCTTAAGCAAAAAAACAGCATAACGCTACCATAAATCATGAAAAACTCGAAGATTAAAATAGAGACAGATTCAGAAAAGCTAAGCAAGGAGGAGATAAGCAAGCACAAGGACTTTAATAAGGTTTATAAAACATTTACCACCACTAAAACCATTAAAGTGCCTTCTAAGTTTGGTGGCTTGCGTACCATGGTAATTGTAAGTACTACAGTGGTTGTAACTACTGTTGGAGCATATACCTACTGGAAAAGTCATAAAACGGTAGTGCAACCTCCGGTTGCAACATCAACTTCAAGCAATACAAGAACGGCATCTGCTAATACTTCAACCACCACTACTAAAAAACCATATGTAAACCCGCCAATAAAAGGTGTTGATGTGCCTTATAAGAACTATTCGGTTGATGCCACAAAGGGTGGTACGCTTGTATATAATAAAAGCAAACTAATAATTCCTGCTGCTGCATTTGTTGATGCCAATGGAAATGACATAACAGGTAAAGTAGATATTAAGTACAGGGAATTCCATAATGCCATTGATTTTTTTGCAAGCGGAATACCCATGACCTACGATTCTGCAGGACAGCAATATACGTTTGAATCGGCCGGTATGTTAGATGTAAGAGGGTACCAGAATGGCAAACAAGTGTTTATAAAGACAGGTAAAGACATAAAGATTGCAATGTCATCAACCCAAACACAAACACACTACAATGTGTATTACCTCGATACAGCGAAACAGAATTGGGATTACAAAACAAAGAGTAATTATGTAGCAGCTCCATTGCAGCCAAAGATGAACGGCGAACTTAAAGATACTTCAGGTATAGCAGCACAAGATAAGTTGCAACAAATACAAACATCAATAACATCTGTTCAAAAAGAAGAAGTTCAACTGGAGAAGAAGAAACCCTTTGAGCCTAAAAAACTTGATAATACCAAGAATGTGTTTAATATAGCTTTTGATTCCACTGAGTTTCCTGAGTTGAGAGTATATAAGAACATGCTTTTTGAAGTAGACGCTGCAGAACGGAACTACAAACCATCGTATGCAGGTATTACATGGGATGAAGGCGGCCTGAACAGAAATGCAGATGGTGCAACCTATATGTTTACCGTAAAGAAGGGGACCGAATCACATAGCTTCAAAGTAAGGCCCGTATTTGAAGGAAAGGATTACGATGCAGCCATGAAAGAATACAATAAAAAATACGATGACTATAAAGTGGCGTATGATAAAAGAAAGGCCGATGAAAAGAAACAGCAGGACGCCTACGATGCATTATTAGCCAGAATAAAGCAGCAACAAATAGAGGAAGAGAACAGGATGGTTTCCGCAAATACAGCATGGGCAGTTACCAATTACTTTACCATTAACAACTTTGGCGTGTGGAACAGCGATAACCCGGTTATGCTACCCAAAGGAGCTGAACTGGCTGCCAGCTATACCGATAATAAGAGCGACAACCTGAATGACCTTGATTTTTACCTGGTACAGAAAAATGTAAATGCATTATATATTTACCATCCGGGCCACAACTGCAGGTTTAACCCTGAGAAACCAAATTATGCATGGATAGTTACACCTGAAAATAAAATTGCCATATACACTATTGACGATTTTAAGGGCGTTGGTAAAACAACGGGGGACTTTACATTTAACATGAAAGTGGTAGAGAAAAAAGTAACCTGCATGGATGATATTAAGGAGATATTCAAGCCTTATATGTAGGCTTTGTTTTATGAGAAAAAGAATATTGGTATTTATTTTCTGTCTTCCCTTGCCGACCGTGTTAATTGCCCAGCAGAACCTTGACACTGTGCAAATAAAAACCATTAAGGTTCATCGTTCCACACAGCCATTAGGCGTACTTACAGTAACTATTTACAAAACATTGCCCAGTGGTAAACAAATTATTGTTGCAGCCCAGGATTTTGATGTGAAGCCATTACCGCAAGGATCGTTAACAATAGGCGGCAGCATTATAGACTCAACAGTTTCGGCCAACGACTTGGCATTATATAAAGAATTGAACGTTGCCTTCGGAGATTTCTTTCCTATGGACAATATGTGTCATGTAGATACATTCGACCTTAGAATTAATAACCGGCAATACCAATCATTTTCAAACCAGCTAACCGACGATATGCTGGACGCGCTAAAAAATTCTGATGGTGCTTTCCGGTTCATTAATGTAAAAGTGTCCCTCAATTCACAACAGGATGTTACACGCGAAGTAGATGCAAAAACTAAAAAAGTAACGCTTAAATACGAAGAATATATATTGGAAGATACGAGTAAGTATATTCATTTGATACGATAGAAATGAGAAGACTCACCCTCCTATTTATCTTTATACCTAGTCTGCTATTTGCCCAGCTTGCTGTAACCTCAAGTTCTTTCGACACTATACGCAGCCAAGCTTTACCAGCTAAAAAAGGTGTGCGAATGGTTCCATACCATGCTGATAGCGTTATCCGTAAAGATAGTGTTACAAGAAGCACATTTAAAATAGGGAAATGCAAAGTAACCGTTGCCGGATTAAGAGGAGGGAAAATAAACAAGCGCAAATTATTGGGAGCAAAAAAGCTTGATATTGAACACTGCGAAGACTCAACTAAAATAACATCATTTGACCTGTCGGTTACATATAGCACAAAGGAAAGCTATGCCCTGGTTGATGGGGCTGTTGCACATACTGCCAAGCCATCAACCAATGAGTTATTTACTGAAGAAATGATCTCTTATATCAGAAAAGCGCCTAAAGGTTCTTCTGTAATTATAACCCATATTCATTACCAGGATGGAAAGGGAGAACAGAAAACATTTGAAAGGGATATTTCATTTATCCTGGAATAAAAAAATTTCAGTCCTGTTCATACAATTTCTCAATTAGAGCTACCGTTTTATAAAAAGACACGATATTCTGTATCTTTTTACCACCAACTGCATTATAGTATTAAATAAGCAGCTCAACCAATCAAATCACACATGCATGGAATAAGCCTACAGTTCTCTAATAAGGCCAATTAACCCTTTAATCCGTGTAACCATGAAAAACACAGACGAGAAGTTTCCGGGTACGTTTGTAAAGGTAACTTCAACAGTAGTAGTAGCGGTATTAATTTGCGCAACCGTAGGAATTTTAAAAAAGCGTAACCAGGCAGGCACCGTTCCGTTGAATAAAACTGATATAGCTGTCAAAACAAAAACCACGTTAATCCGATCAAACACCAGAGGCTTTATGAACAAAGGGGCTTTTGTAAATCCACCTTTAAAAGGCAAGGATGTTGCCTTCAAAAAACATACTATCAATGTAGACAATGGCGGCTCATTTACTTACAATGGCAGTAAGGTAATTATTCCGGCAGGTATTTTTTGTGATGAAAAAGGTGTTACTATTAAAGGTAAGGTAGATATTAAATACAGGGAGTTTCATAACCCCATCGATATATTCCTTAGTGGTATACCCATGACCTATGATTCTGCAGGAACAAAATTCACATTTGAATCTGCGGGCATGCTCGACATAAGAGGTGAACAAAACGGAAAGCCTGTTCTTATTAAGCAAGGAAAGAATATGGAAGTAGAAATGGCTTCAACCACTACAAACGAAAATTATAATATTTATGTGCTTGACACCGTAAAAAAGAACTGGGTATTTCAGGAGGTAAGCAAGCCTGATCTTGTAACAGAGCAGGTACCAAACAAAATTGAAAACACAAAGACTGACATGGAGGCTCCTGATGCCAGGAAACCTATTGCACCACGAAGATCGAACCCCGAAAACATGAGCTTCAGGCTCAGTTGCAATAGCAAAGACTTCCCTGAAATTGCATCGTGTGGCAATACTTTGTTTGAAGTTGATAGCAAATTCAAAAGCTTTGACCCAAAGCTTGCAAGTATGACATGGAACGACTTCTCCCTGAACAGAATAGGCTTTACCGATACATACAGGCTAAAACTGACGAAGGACTCTACTTCATACACATTTGTAGTTTATCCGGTCTTCGACCCGAAGGATTTCAAAAAGGCCCAGCAGGATTTTATTGAAAAATCGCGCGATTATACTAAGCTCCTTGCACAGGAAAAAGAAGAAGAGAAAACAGCACAGATATCAACTATAGCAAGCACATTTGTTATAAGGAGATTAAATGTACCTGAGTTTGGTGTTTGGAACTGCGACCGTGTTATTACTGCACCTGCAGTAACAAATATTCACGCAACATTTATTGATAGTGATAATGATACATTGAACGGAACCGATGTATATATGGTAGACCATAAACTCAACACAGTTTTCCGCCTGTATTCTTTCGAACCTGTCCGGTATGATACATCTTCATCGCAGGTAATGTGGTGTGTTACTAAAAACGATAAAATTGCTATCTTCACTCCTGAAGATTTCAAAAAAGTGAATGTGACTAAAGGCGATTACACTTTTAAAATGAAGGTAATTGACAAAGAAATAAATTCAGATGCTGATGTAATGAACCTATTAGGCAAATACCTATGAGAACCTTATTCATTAACATACTAATACTAAGCTGCATGGTAAGTACCCATGCAGCTTTTAGTCAAATGGCCGATACAATAGGTCACAGGTTTATTATTCACGTACAAAAGCCAAAGCACCACAAAACCATATATGCCAATGTTGCAGGTACGGTTACTGGTTCAATAAAAAAAGATTCCCTTTTAAAAGTGAACAAGATAAATATGGTAGACCTGCAACGCAAATACCATAACTTAAGAGTTGTGGCGTTTGATTTGGTATTGGAAAGGAATAACGGCGCAGGCAAATGGATGAGTATTAAAAAGGCCACCGTGTTCTCTCTATACCAGGGGAATGAGTTTACAGAAGATATGAAGCGAATAATAAAAATGGCTCAACCCGGCGACAGGGTTGAAATATTGGTAAATGGCATATTCTTTAATGAAATGAGGGCCAACACCTTGAATGGAATTGGATATGGTGGAAGAGTATGCCTGACCATGCTTTAATACCTATGAAAAAGATACTTCTAATATTACTGTTATTGCCCACTTTGTTGTTTGCGCAAGATAAGGCAAAACCGACGCTCATTGCAAAACTTGAGAATTGTAATGTAACTGTAAATGGAAAATATCGGGACCGAGATACGATACCAGTTGCTGAGATAGGCCAATTAGTGGTTGATTGTGGTACTGTAGTTTCATTTAACTTAAGCTTTCCTGTATCTGGGACATATATCACAGATCACGCTAATGGCAATCGCTTTTCTCCTAGTATTGGAACATTAATAGTAAAATCAAATTCACAATACACTTATCTAGTAATTACAGATATTGAATACAAGACTATTGATGGTCAAATAAAACACGCAAGGGGTATAACGATAGTGGCCAAGAAATAAGGCGGTTTTCATAGATCTTTTCCTACCCTAAATCACTTAGAAAGGGCTTTTGTCAGTTGTTACCACATTTTTCATAAGTTTGTTGGTAATAACATGTAATTACTTTATGGCACAAGACATAATATTTGACCTGATAGGTGAAGAGCGCGAACGACAAATGCGCGGATTGGAACTGATAGCATCTGAAAACTTTGTAAGTGAAAATGTAATAAAAGCGGTAGGCTCAGTGCTTACCAACAAGTATGCTGAGGGGCTTCCGGGCAAGCGCTATTATGGTGGTTGCGAGGTGGTTGACAAGGTTAAGCAGATAGCAATTGACCGCGCTAAGCAACTCTTTGGCGCCGAATGGGTAAACGTTCAGCCTCACTCAGGTGCGCAGGCAAATGCAGCTGTTATGCTTGGGGTATTAAAACCCGGCGATAAAATATTAGGCTTTAATCTTTCTCATGGCGGCCACTTAACTCACGGTTCGCCGGTTAACTTTTCAGGTAAGCTTTATGTTCCAAGTTTCTATGGGGTTGAACAGGCTACCGGAAGAGTTAATTATGATGTGGTTGCTGAAACTGCGGCAAAAGAAAAGCCAAAACTTATTATTTGCGGTGCATCGGCTTATTCGCGCGATTGGGATTACAAACGCCTCCGCATTATAGCCGATTCAGTTGGGGCATTATTAATGGCCGATATGGCTCACCCTGCCGGCTTGATTGCTAAAAAATTATTGAACGATCCATTACCTCATTGCCATATTGTAACTACTACTACACATAAAACATTACGTGGCACACGTGGCGGAATGATATTGATGGGTAAGGATTTTCCTAACCCATTTGGTATAACTACACCTAAGGGAGAAATACGCATGATGTCGTCTTTACTCGACTCAGCTGTGTTCCCGGGTACACAAGGCGGACCATTAGAACATGTTATTGCTGGTAAAGCCATTGCATTTGGCGAGGCTTTGGATGCCAAGTTTGAAACCTATGGCAAGCAGGTGATAAAAAATGCACAGGTAATGGCTAAGTGTTTTATTGATAAGGGATACAAAATTGTATCAGACGGAACAGATAACCATTGCATGCTGATAGACCTTCGTTCAAAGAACCTGAATGGAAAAATTGCTGAGAATGCTTTGGTACAGGCTGATATTACTGTGAATAAGAACATGGTACCGTTCGATGATAAATCGCCAATGGTTACATCGGGCATACGTATTGGCACACCGGCTATTACTACGCGTGGTATTACCGATAAAGAAATTCCATTGGTAGTAGAACTGATAGATGAAGTATTAATGCATGCCGAGGATAGCAAAACAATAAGTACTGTGAGGGGAAAAGTGAACAGTATGATGAAGAAATACGAGCTATTTGGTTGGTAATTAGTGAAAGAATACATTAAACATCCATACATGAAAATTAAATTACTTGTTTCAATTTCTCTGTTAACTGCCGGAGGGTTGTTTGCGCAAAATGCAACCCCTACTCCTCCGCCAGCAGGCGCCGATACAGTGAAGACAAATATTGCGAGCACACCTGAGCAAAAGGCACAGTTGAGTTACAATAAGGGAATCGAAGACTTTACGAAAGGCGATTTTAAAGCGGCAGTAACCGACTTTGATACAGCTATCGCCATTAAGCCAACCTTCGAGGAAGCTTTTTTAAATCGTGGTAATACCAAGTTGAAACTAAAAGATTACAACAATGCTATTGCCGATTACACAAAAGCAACTGAGCTTAAGCCTAGTGATGATAAAGCATTTTACGGTATTGGGCAATGCCAGAGTGCATTAGGCGCAAGCGACAAAGCGAGCGATGCTTACACAAAAGCAATTGCAGCTAATCCTAAAAATGCCGATGCCTACTATTACCGTGGCGAAATACGTTTTTTAGCCAAGAACTATCCTGATGCGAAAGCCATGGCAAGCAAGCCTAATTATGCTGAGGCATATAATGACAGAGGTAGCTGTAAAATGGAATTGAAAGATTACAAAGGAGCCATTGACGATTACCAGGCTTCCGTTAAAGCAAACAAACTTGCAACTACACTCGATAACTTAGGTAGTGCACAACGTAAAGCAGGCCAGCTTGATGCAGCTATTGATTCATACTCACAGGCTGTGGCTGTAAAACCTGATTTTGCCTTAGCATATAACAATCGTGGTACAGCAAAATTCGACAAGGCAGATTATTCAGGTGCCATTTACGATTTCAATAAAGCTATTGAAGCAAATGCATCATATGCATATGCATACAACAACAGAGCATCGGCAGAGTTTAAAATGAAAGACTATGACAAAGCAATTGCTGATTGTAACAAGGCAATTCAACTTAACCCGAATTATGGTTATGCCTATTTAAACCGTGGCATTGCCGAAGAAATGATACGCAAGCAGGATGATGCCTGCAACGATTGGAAAAAAGCGGCATCGTTAGGAGTAGCAGTAGGAAAAGATTATTCACAAGATTGCCAGTAAAACCCCCACGAACATGAAAAAAGTTTTACTCTTTATCACCCTCTTTACTGCGCAATTAGTTTGGGCGCAGAATGTTGAGTTCGAAAAAAAGAATTTCAAGGACAATGTAAAGGGCTTCAAAAAGGCTATGGATTCTATAAACGCGGGCGACGATTTTTTCAGCCGCCCGTCAGAATGGCATTACCATGCTTTACCTTTTTATTTGAGTGCAAATGCGTTCAACCCAAATAACGCAACATTGAATTACAAGATAGGTGAATGTTATCTTACGCCATTCTCGCCTTTTAAAACAATGGCCATACCTTATCTTGAAAAAGCGTATAAACTGAACCCTAATGTGTCACCCGATATTCATTACCTGTTAGGCCGTGCATACCATTTAAATATGGAATGGTTAAAAGCTATTCAGGAATACGACCAATACGGACCTACACTTGATCCTAAAAAACAGGCCGATAAAGTAGCTGACACAAAAAAGAAGATACAGGAATGTAAATATGGAATGGAGCTTGTAAAAAACCCTGTTCGCGTGTTTATCGATAACGTGGGCCCAAGCATTAATACAGAATATCGTGAATACGGACCAATTATTTCTGCTGATGAATCGGAAATGATATTTACATCGCGCAGGCCTAATACAACCGGTGGCAAACAGGCTGATGATGGTTTGTATTTTGAAGACTTATACATTTCATTATTCAGGAATGGAAAATGGCTACCTGCGACTAATATGGGTGAACCGGTAAATACTGCCGATCATGATGCAACAGCAGGTCTATCACCGGACGGACAGATATTATATATCTACCGTGATGAAAACGGCGGAGATATTTATCAATCATTCCTTGAAGGTGAAGAATGGTCGAAACCAAAAGAGCTTGGTGGAAAAATCAATTCTAAATACCATGAATCATCAGTGAGTCTTGCACCTGATAACAAAACACTTTACCTGGTTACCGACAGGCCGGGTGGTTATGGCGACAGGGATATATATAAAGTTGTATTAAGTGATAAAGCAAAATGGGGAGAGCCAGTTAACCTTGGCCCAACCATTAATACACAGTACGGCGAAGAAGGTGTAGATATTCAAGCCGATGGTAAAACACTTTATTTCAGTTCACAGGGCCACAACTCTATGGGTGGCTTTGACGTATTTAAATCATCAATGGATAGCAACGGTAAGTGGTCAGAACCTGAGAACCTAGGCTACCCTGTAAATACGCCTGGTGATGATGTATTCTTCAGTATTTCTGCCAGTGGAAAGCACGGGTATTATGCATCGGTTAGAAAAGAAGGGTATGGAGAAACCGATATTTACAAAGTTACTTTCTTAGGCCCTGAAAAACCGGTTGCACTTAGCAATGAGGATGACCTGCTTGCCGGAAACGCTGGTGGTGTGAGTGATGTTATGATGACATCGGCAGTTGCTGTGAACAAAACCCGTATGACACTTTTAAAAGGTGTAATTACCGATTCAGTAACTCATTTGCCGTTGGAAGCATCTATTGAATTAGTGGACAACAAAAAGAATACCGTTATAGCTGACTTTACATCGAACAGTAAAACAGGTAAATACTTAATATCATTACCATCGGGTACTAACTATGGTATTGCAGTAAAAGCGAAAGATTATCTGTTCTATTCTGAGAACTTTAATATTCCTGATACTGCTACTTACCAGGTCGTAGAAAAGAATGTTGCATTGCAGCCGTTGAATATTGGTAGCCGGATAGTGCTTAAGAATATTTTCTTCGACTTCGACAAGGCTACACTGCGCCCTGAATCAACAACAGAGCTGGATAGGCTTATTAACCTATTGACTACATATGCTAATTTGAAGATCGAGATATCAGGCTATACTGACAACAAAGGCTCACAGGCATATAACCAAAAACTATCTGAATCAAGGTCTAAATCAGTTGTTGATTACCTGATAGCACATGGTATTGCTACGGCCCGTTTAACCTATAAAGGTTATGGCATGGAGAACCCAATTGCCACTAACGAAA
>Ga0206830_1008_pt1 | contig 11371 bp, 9 predicted proteins | sample Alteio_BWOrgCont_76_FD_152884 | JGI IMG/M metagenome (GOLD analysis project Ga0206830, IMG submission 152884) | Enriched cells from forest soil in Barre Woods Harvard Forest LTER site, Petersham, Massachusetts, United States -... | ecosystem: Environmental > Terrestrial > Soil > Temperate forest > O... | reverse complement strand
GTTCCTGAACCACCTTTAACACCAACAGTAGCAGTACCATTGTTACCGCATGCTACAGATACGTTAGTGAATGACGCAATTGAATCCCGGATGGGGGGAGAGCCACCAACTATTACTGTTGAGGTTGCCTTACAACCTATAGAATCTGAAGAGGTGACAGTATATGATGCAGCAGTTAAACCTGTTGCAGTAGTCGTTGTTTGGCCACCAGTCCATGTATATGTGTAAGGATTAATTCCACCAGCAGGTGTTACAGATGCGGTACCATCAGTATTACCGCAGGTAGTTGGCGTAGAACTCGTAGTCAACGCCGTGTTTGATATCCTTATAACAGCGCTATCTTTTATAATAAGCCCGCAACTGTTTGCTATGGAAACGGTATAGGTTGTTGTTGTATTGGGTGTAGCTATTACAGAAGGTCCGGTAGCAGTATTTAGGCCCGCCGCCGGAGACCATGTATAGGTTGTGCCACCTGAAGAAGTCATAGTTACAGGTGAACCTTTACAAACAACTGTGTCGCGCAAGTTATTCAGATAGGAGTGAGTAAGACAAACTTCCTGCGTATTATCTCCACCACCAGTACCAGCTGTAAAACCCCAGTAAACATTAGGGTTCCCGCTAAAAACCCCGTTTATCAGGTCGCCTGTATATGTAAGTCGCAAACTACAATCATAGTAAACAGATAATACCTGGCTACCTGGATTCCATGTTATTTCCATATTATGCCAGTTACCATCAGGAATTAATGGGTTTGCAGGATCTAACTGTACAGGGCCGGCTAAATTATTGCCAGACCCATCAGTATGATTAACATCGCCATTCTTTTCAATTGCTGTATGACAGTAAGGTGGATCCCATCCATTCTGGTAAGTGTCAAATTCAACTGCTACAGATGGTGTTATACCTGCATAACCTAAACCACCTCCAAGGCTACCGGCATTTGTACTTTGTTGTTGAAAAACAAAGCATATTCCATCAGCGCCACCGCAATTATAGCACTGTTTACCAAGAAACATCTGGAATTGGATGTCGAATTGTTTAGCTAAACTGACTTGGGCAGTGTACCATATCTGGCCTCCTTGATTTTTTTTCTGAGGAGTTAACTCATATGTAGTTACCGCGGCGGAACACTCTGAAGAAGTTGTAGAAGCATTGCCATTAAGAATGAACTGAGCTTCACACTTATAGGAAATCTGAATTATAACTAAAGTTATTAAAAAGTGTATTTTTTTTAAATGCATAATATTTACAATAACTAGCGAGGCAGAAAATAACGTCTAAATATAATTACAATTTACTACATTAAGTTCTATTATACGCAACAAATCTCTCAAAGTTATTTTTTCATTTTTAGCCAAAGGCCATTTGGGTTTAATGTAAGGCGTTAATTGCTTTTTTTAAGAATTGTGCAATTTCTACCAACCTTTCACGTTTTTTCTGCGTATTAGCTAGTGAAATAGATTTTTTAATGATTGCATCTTGTGGTGATTTTGAGTAATATGTCGTATTTCACTATATTTGTAGGCCTTTTTATAAGAAACCCCCTTCCCTCAAATGAAAATTATACATGTTGTTGATCCTTTTGCTGGTGGAATAGCTACTTTTTTGAAGCTATTAACCGAAGAGTTGAAAGATGACTACCATATAATAATACATGGCGAGCGAAAGGAGCTTGCTGATGCAAAGTATGTGAAAACAATTTTTCCGAGGAAGAACATACGGTTTATTCAGTGGAAATCGGTACAGCGGGAACTAAGTCCCGTTAAGGACTTAAAAGCGTATGCTGAGTTAGTGAGTATTTTGCGCAGGTTTAGTGATGCCGATGTTGTTCATTTACATTCATCGAAAGCCGGTTTTCTTGGCCGGATTGCGTGCAGGCATTTGGGTATTGCTAATGTTATTTATACCCCTAATGGTGCACCATTTTTAATAAAAAAAGGCAGAAGGTTAAATTTAAAATTGTACGAAAGGTTTGAGAAGCTTGCATATCACTTTGGTGGAAGAATAATCTGTGCTTCTGCATCTGAAAGAGATGAATATGAAAAGAGGGGAATGAATGCTGAATTTATCAGCAATGGAACAAGGATCAGCAAGAGCTCGTTTATTGGCAATAAGGATTACAATAAGTTCAGAATTGTTACATCAGGTAGGGTAGCAAACCAGAAAAACCCACATTTTTTTAATGAAATAGCATGGGCTTTTGCAGAATTGAAACATTTTGAATTTGTATGGATTGGGCAAGGGGAAGATACTGCTGCGCTAACAGCTCCAAATATCAGGGTTACAGGTTGGTTAAGCCGTGAGGGAGTTAATCATGAAATTGCAAAAGCTGATTTATATCTTTCTACGTCTTTTTTTGAAGGACTTCCCTTTGCTGTTATTGAGGCAATGTCATTAGGCAAGTGTTTGTTACTTTCAAATTGCACCGGTAATATTGACCTTGTTAAGAGAGGTGTTAACGGAGAAATATTTAATAATCAAGAAGAAGCCATAAACCATATTATATATTTTTATCTCAATAAAGAAATAACAGAGTCAATGGGTCTGAACTCTCTTGAAATATGTCGGGATTATTTTAGCATTGAGGAAACAGCATTTCGATATAGAATGGAATACAAAAAAATACCCGCAAACAAACTCAAATCGGAAAAGCAGAATGTTTTTGGTGATAAAAAACAAAGAGCAATTACTTCAGTGTTAGGAAAGGGTATCGCGAAACACTAAGTTCCATTATATTTGGTGTTATATCCGCGAATAATTTATGATTCCCAGTATTGTATTTAATGATTCAAAGGCCTCTGTAAGGTATGGCAAGCTTATTTATTACTGTTTATTAGGGTATATTGTTTCCTTATATATAAAAAATGCCCCGGTGCTCTCTAACGGGCTCATGATAATTCTGGTTGGACTGGCATTCATAAGTGTAAAGCCTCGTAACTATTTGGGTCTCTTTGCTTCACAAAAGATTAATTCGGGTATTATGTTGTTTTTTGTTTATGAGATGATAAGTGTTATTTTTTCGATTGACAAAACGAGCGGTTTTAATATTCTTTCGATGCGTTTGCCTTTATTTATTTTTCCCTGTGCATTTTGCTTGATAAATTTTGAAGGTAAAACCTGGAAAAAGATCCTTGTTTTTTATGTTATTACTACAGTAGTTGCTTCAATGGTTGGTTTTGTTTATGGTACATACAGGGTAATTCATGAAAGCAATACAGCCTATTTCTATAATGACAATATTTCAGAATTATTGCTTGGTAAACAGGCAGCCTATTTTGGATTGTATGTTAATGTCGCTATTCTTAGCTGCATTTATATTTTGAGGGATAGAAAAAAAAACAAAGATAATAGCAATGCTTTTTTTTATGTGTCTATTGCCTGGCTACTATTCATTAATTATATGCTGGCAAGTAAAATGAGCACAATTAGTATAGTTGGAATTATTATTTGTATTGCATTTGTAAATATTGTTCGAAATAAGAAAATACTTGAAGGACTTATTCTGGTTTTTGGTTTGTTGATAGGGGCAGTTATGCTTAACAATATGTTCCCAAATACATTTAATAGATTCAAAACAATAAATCAAACCGGTTTTAGATTTGATAACACAAATCCTGAAAACAGCCTTGACACAAAATTTGATTCTGCTAAATGGAGTAGCGGCAGTACAAGAATGGCATTATGGACCTGCGGAAAGGAGATGTTTATAAAGCATCCATTTTTTGGAACAGGACTGGGAGATATTAGAAATTCATTGAAAGAGAAGTACGCCGAGAAACACTTTGAATATGCCTTAAATACGAATAAAAATCTTCATTGTCAGTATGTTGATATAGCGGTAAGCATGGGAGCAATAGGGTTGCTGTTGTTCCTGTTTTTTTTCTTTGTATACCCTATCAAGACTTTTATTTCAAACGGGCAGGATTTTGCGGCAAGCATTTTTATTTGTGTAGGCTTGTGCCTGCTTACTGAAAATATGTTTGACAGACTACAAGGTGAGGAAATAATAGCATTAATACTACCGCTTTCAATAAAACTATTTGATCGAAAAGAAGAAGTGGCTATTGATTATCGGCAAGGTACATATTGATGGCTGTTTCGGCATCACCAATAAATTCAAGGTTGCCATTTTTTAAGTAGGCAACACGCTGGCAATAATCCTGAATTACCTTCATATTGTGACTTATCAATACAACTGTCTTGTTTTCTATCCAGCTTTTCTCGAATATCTTAATTGCTTTCTCCTGAAATTTAATGTCTCCAACAGCAAATATTTCATCTAAGAACATAATATCGGCCCCTGCATTTACTGCAATTGAAAATCCCAGGCGAGCAAGCATACCTGAAGAAAAGAATTTTATCTTAGTATCAACAAAGTCTTTTAATTCAGCAAAGTCAATAATCTTGTCAAATATCAAATCAATATCCTTAATCTTCAAGCCCAATACAGACCCCGATACATATATATTCTCACGTGCGGTTAACTCATGGCTCATACCAACTCCTAAATTCATTAACATAGTTGAGCCGTTAATTTTTACATACCCTGTATCAGTAGGATAGACACCTGCCAATAACCTTACTAAAGTTGATTTACCGCAACCGTTCCTTCCAATAATACCAAAACATTCCCCACGCTTTATCTGAAAATTCATTGTTTTAAGCGCATCAACTATTTTGGCATGCGGTGGTGGGCTAAACAATCTGAAAAGCCTTTGTTTAACAGTGTTGTAACTGTCCTCAGTAATGTGAAATTTTTTACTGATATTTCTTGCAACAATAGCAGATTCTGTATCTTCTTCAAACTTCATATCTTAAAGCTTTTCTGCGGCTTTTGCCCCAATTTTGTTCAATAAATATATTCCTATCAGTAGAAAAAATGTTGCATAAGTCAATCCCCATGCCATTAACTTCCAATCAGGTAGCTGGTGATTAATAATAATTGCCCGTGCATTAATAACTATACTTGAAAAAGGATTTAAGTAAACCACGGAAGGCATTGTACGCATAAATACTTCGGGCGAAAACAGAATAGGAGATATCCAGAATGCAAGATTTACAAATATTGTCCATACCTGAGTAATATCTTTTGCAATAATATATAGGTTGCTTAATATAAGGGAAAATGCAAGTGACAGAATAACGAGATCAACTATTATAGGAATGATAAATACAGCGTGCCAGCTAAAATGTGTTTCCCCTGTCTCAAAAAACAAATAAAAAACGCAAAACATGCAAATATTAAAGAATAAACCGATGAGGTTGCTTCCTATAACAGAAAGGTAAATTTCGATTTTGTTCATATTAGTATATTCATACAAATATTTTTTGGTAGATAGTAATTGAATCGTACCAGTGGAGCTTTCTACAAAAAAGTTCCATAAAATAATCCCGATAAAAAGAAATGATACGAATTGAGAAGTTCCGACTTTCATAATAACATGAAAGGCAACATAATATATAAAGATGTCAGAAATTGGTTTTATTAGTGCCCATATTAACCCTAATATATTTTCATAATACCTTAGCTTGTACTCAATTTTCGCCAATAGCCAAAATCTTTCTAATTTATTTGTACCGCCGAACCAATTTCTCAAGACCTTGAACACCATTTATAGTAGTTTTTTTATTTTAATGATCATTTTGCGTAACACAGGATTAGATTTCATTGCTCTTAAAATCAATCGTTTTATTCTTTTGTTAATTAAACTACTACCCGGTAGGTTGTAAAAAAGTGTAGGATTATCATAAGTGAAGCCAGGACCATTGGCATTTAAAAGGTTAGTGATTTCGGTGCCAAATGTAGAGTAAAAAGTTTTATGTTTTTCAGCTATTAAACGATAAAGATAAACTTGCTTTGTTGTGTTGAATGAACGGGCCATTGAGTTTTTTCGTATTCTGTAGTTCCATAATGCTTCGGGTAGTGCAACCCCGCTATAACCATTTCCAACTAAATTAATAACGCTTTCATAATCTTCCATTCCGTATATCATGCGCGCATCATTTAACCCTGAATGAAGGAATGCTTGTTTCTTATAAACCAACGCGCTGCTGTTTATCATATTATGTACCAGCATGTACGGAGGTTCAGGGTTAAAGGTTGGCCAATAGTCGGTAGATTTTCCGAAATACCTGGCCCAACATCCTACAAAGTATACATTGGAATAACTATTCAAAACTGAAATGGCTTTTGCGTAATAATCCGGCTCAATTGTGTCGTCAGGGTCAATAAAGGCAATAAATTGCCCTTTTGCCGCTTTTGCGCCTGTATTGCGTGCTAGTGCTAATCCTTCATTTTGTTTATGTATAACATTTACCCCATATTTCTCTGCTAATCCTTCCAAAATGGTAATATCCTCAGGGCCTGTACTTCCATCATTTACCACTATGATCTCTTTACTTTTATAGGAAGATCGTAGAACAGATGTTATTGTTTCTTCTACGTACTTACTCATATTATAGTAGGGAACTATAATAGAAAGTAAATCGTTGGTGCTTTCTTCCTCTTTAAGGGCAGGAACAACATTTTTGTTTGGTCTTATAAAAGGAAAACGCATCGATGCGGTTCCACCGGATATAGCATTGTTAAATAGTTCTATTTTTTGTTTGTAAATATGCGTGTATGCAAATTCTTTTTGAACTGTAAAAATGGCCTTTAAGCCGATTTCCTTTAGCGAACTATCTGGCAACGACAGAATGAATTCTAATTGAGCTTTAAATGAAGATGGGTTTTTGTGGTCAAATAAAAAACCATCAATATTATTCTCAATAATTTCCGATTGCCCACCTTGTTTTGAAGCGAGCACTATTTTTCCCATTGCCATAACCTCAGGTACGGTATAAGGCAAATTATCAACAATACTAGGTATGATAATAATATGGGCATCTGAGACGTGCTGTTGAAGCTTTTCAGGGGGAATAGCTCCTAACAGTATCAATTTTCCAGTCTGTATTTCTGCACGGTAGGTTTTCTTAATGAAGTCTACCATATCCATGCCTTCAGGATGATAGAGATGATCACCACCACCTATCATAGTTAATGAATGCTCAAAACCATCCCTCCAAAGCTGCTTGAAATATTGTAAAAGTTCCAGACAACCTTTTTGAGGAGTTAATTTGCCAAAGAAAATTAATTTGTTTTTTGTAAATTCTTTTACAAAATTCTGTTCGTTTATCTTCAGTGGGTTTTTAAGAACGTGTATTATAATATCATCAATTTTTACCCTGCTCTTAAGCTCATTTATTAAGTACTGGCTTGGCGAAATAACTAAATCGGCGCTGCGAATGCAAAAACGTTCCATTTCACCTATCCAGAAATAAGGTAGTTGGTAGAGTGGCACTTCGTTATATTCCCAATAAAGGAATGAGGGTGCATGTAAGGTAATAGCTATTTTCAAGTCTTTATACAGTGGGTATTTTAGCCATTTATATTGCAGTAAATAATAAGCAATACCCATATATTCCTGGCATTCAATAATATCAGGTGCGCCTTGTTTGTCCGCAAGCTCTTTTACAACCTGGGCAAAAGCATAACTTAAATTAGCTTCATATCCCAGGAATGAATATGTGTCATAATTATTGGGGTTGAATTCTATTATGGTGTATGAATTCACCCTTTTTGTTACAAGCTGGTTTGCCTTAGGATTCTGGGTGAGTACGGTAACATTGTGGCCAAATGACGAGAACATTTGAGCCGTTTCAAGGTTATATGTGCTTATTCCGCCACCGTAAGCAGGAGGAAATTCAGATGTGAGTAACCAAATATTCAATTAGTGATATTATTTATGTTTTTCAAATAGAGACCCCATGGTTCGTTTGCCACTTAACACCTTTATAACATGCCCGAATCGTTTATACCATTTAGGCAATACTTCATATTCTTTCTGGTACCAGGAATTTATTTCATGGTTTTGTTTGTTTAAACGTAGTAGTTGTTGTTCCTTTAGTTCATTTTCAGCATTCAATTCCGCAATAACAATCTCAAGGTCATTATTATTAGCTGTGGATGTGGGGTTGTTATTAATAAGAGCCTCAGCTGATTTAATTTTCTTATAGGAATAAGGGAAGTGTTTATATTTAACAAGTTTATTATCCCTTTTATATAGGTAATATTCAAAGAATTCATCAAATTTTTCACATTTACTTTCCCATGTCCAGTGACTAATGCGTATTTGATTTTCGTTGGATAGTTTTAATAGAATATCGCGGTTGCTATAAATGTCCTTGATTTTGGCTTTCAAGCAATCAATCGTTCTTTCTTCAAGAACGAATTTTTGTTGCTCTTTTCCAAATACCTCTTTTACAATCCCTACATCAGTTGTAATAATGCCTATGCCAACTGCCATTGATTCAAGAACAGGATTGGGAGTCCCTTCAATATCAGAAGTGCATATGTATATGTCTATCTTATTATAAAAACTATTCATTGCATCACCTTTCAGGTATGTTTCCGGTTCGTTTTTATTTGCATAAATCAATTGTACATTATATCCTTCTTTTTGTAAAGCTTCAATGGCAGGTTTAATTATAGTGTTAAACCCTTTATGATCAATACCATCCTCATTTATCCCCCATTCACTGTTGCCAGCCCAGCCCACAACAAGTGGCTCATTTGAGTTGTTAAATCTTGCCCCTTTTTCCCTAAAGAATCTATCCAGGTCTACTCCATCCTGTATAACATTGTAGGGTTTATTATAAGAGTCTATTTCATTATAAATGCGCATTAATTTATTAGATGCAACGAAGTAGCCATCTGCTTCATATGCAAATAATTTTCTGTTTTCTGCTATCTTTTTTTCAGTAAGGAAAAGATGATCATATACTGCTGTAAGTATTACAGTATTGTTTAGAAACGATTCATATTCGTCACCCGATATGTTGCAATGATACTCCAGGTATGCTTTTAATTCTTCGCCAAATAAATGGTTCAGCATAGGCCTCCAGAAAAAGAAGATTATATCCGGCTTTTCAGTATATAATTCTGCATATAGTTTTAGCCAGTTTTCATTTGTGTAGTCAGAATGAAAATATTCTTTGAATTCATATTTATGACCAAGGTATTTCATTACATTCTTGGCTATATTATGAAAAGCCCAATTTCTGCCATCAATTAGCAGGGCTACTTTTTTCTTTTCTTTCTTCTCTTTTTTTAGATTTTCAAAGGTCAGGTTAAGTTCCTTTTGCCTCTCTTTAAGCCATTCCTCGGTATTTTGGTCGAATACTATTAATCCATTTTTTTTGTGAAACGCCTCGGCTGAATTTTTGATGATGGTATTGCTGAAGCGCTTCTTTTCGGCTTCTAAATCATCAACATTGCTTGAAGGTTTATGGTTATGAACTAATGTAAATGCATTAATATTACCAACCTTAATTCCTTTATTATAAAGCCGTAATGAAAAATCAATGTCTTCAAAACCAACAAACATATTAGAGTCAAATTCACCAGCATCTATAAACGCTGCTCTATTAATTACACTTGCACCACCAAACAGGAAGTCTGAAAGGAAAGGGTATGCGATATGGGCATTTTCAAATTCTACCCTTCTTGCGAAATTATAGCAACTACCTCCTCCAATAAAATAACCTGATGGCAAGAGGTCGGTGAATAAAGCCCCACCCAATGCAAAAACTGTTTTATTATCGTAATTTATAAGTGGGATATTTAAAAACTTGCACCCTAAATTATCGATTGTGGTTTTTATTGAGGGCAGCGGATTGTGTATAAAGTACATGTCATTATCAAGGAACATTATCCAATCCTTATTGGTTTCATGTGCTGCTATATTTCTGGCGCCACCAACTCCATGATTAGTGTCAAGTTCTTTTATCTTTATAGTAAGTGCAGATGTGGTAATAAACTGTTTAAGCAAATCAAGCTGATCTTTAGAAGAGGCATTATCAATAATTAAAATGTCTCCTTCAAACTCCGGAAGAAAATATTCTATTGATGATAGTAACTTGATCGTTAATTTGACCCTATTTAAGTTAAGCAGGCAAATGGTCATATTCTTACCATTTACATTAAAATCGGTTTTACCTAATTTTTCAACTTTAAACAGCAGTTTAGAATCATCACTAAAATAATAATTGCTTTTTTTTATGTGATAACTGAAATAGTCGTCAATCATTGGGGTATGTAATTATGGGGTGTTTTACTTACGCGTAATTCTATCTTTCAGGATACCTAAAATATTCCTTCTTTCATATGTGTTTTTATACCATTCTATTGCAATATCTTTTTGTTCAATTTCCTTTTCCAGCTCTTTAATGTTTCTTTCTTTTTCCTGTATATCTGCGTGAAAGCTATCTAAGTTATGCTTTAGTAAAAGATATTGGGCAGTGTTTTCTTGAGCTAGTTCCTTAATACGGCTTTCAATTTGGGAAGCTCGATCATAAATATTGCTTATATCCTTATTCTTGTCTTTTATAAGCGAACCCAAATCATCAAATCGTTTAACTGTATTGGTTTCTTGCCTCTCAATTGATAGATGTAGGGCAACTTCAACCTTTTTTAAATGCTCGGAAAGGTTACTTAAATGGGTTTCAGTTGTATTTAAATGTGACGTAACTTCAGTGTGCTGCTTACTTTGTATTTCTGTGTTTTGCTTATGAAGGCTTTTAATTGATCTATCAACTTCATTCATTAATGAATGAAGTTCCTTTAAATGCTCATCCAGAGCAGTTATATGCGTTTTCCCTTTAAAATGTTCATCAAGTAATTTATTGAAAGAACTTTCAAGTGTGTTGAATTTGTCTGATAGAGTGGCAAATTCAAGGTTCTTTCCGGTTATCAGGTTTTCAATATCAATTTGTTTAGAATGCAATAATGGGATCTGTTCCCGGGCATTCATTTATGGAGCTATGTTATAATTCTATACTTAAACAATTTGATGGAACTGAGGCGGCAAATGTATCTGCACCGCAAATAGTTACGAAACTATTGAAACAACATAATAAGCTTAGTAGTTACGGGCTACAAAGCATAGATGGTGTTACGCTTTATCCTAAGGATGTTTTCTATCCTATTCCGTGGGACAAAGTAAAACAAACCAAAGATTACAAAAATTTTGTAACCAAGGACACTATTGCCGTGCACATGTGGGGCAGAACCTGGTTATCTAAAGAAATGATGCTTCAAATGATAGATGATGGAAAGCTGAAAGAACAGTATATCTTTCCACCCTTGAAAGTCAACTGAATAATGAAAAGATCGATAACATTGGCACCAAAGAAAAACATAATAAGGACATTCAATTTATCGAGCAATTAAAACAGCAACTTACTTCTTATGAAAGCACATTAAATAATCTGCATGAAAAACTTAATATAGTTAGTGAAGATGGAAAATTGACTTTTGAAATATGTGAGAGCC
>Ga0206830_1059_pt2 | contig 11405 bp, 13 predicted proteins | sample Alteio_BWOrgCont_76_FD_152884 | JGI IMG/M metagenome (GOLD analysis project Ga0206830, IMG submission 152884) | Enriched cells from forest soil in Barre Woods Harvard Forest LTER site, Petersham, Massachusetts, United States -... | ecosystem: Environmental > Terrestrial > Soil > Temperate forest >... | reverse complement strand
TTCAAAATAACCCATTGCATAGCGCGGTCTTTTTTCACTGTATCTAAAGTAGTTTCTTGGATGAGTGCGTTTTCGTATTTACCCACTAATGTCGTTTTACTTGTTGCAAAAACGTTCGCAAGATCATGTACAGGTTTGAAAAATAAAATAGCAATAAGAATAAAAGCAATGGCCCAGATGAATAAAATCAAAGCAAAGATAGGGTGAACCAGTAACATGGTGATAATTGCTATAGAAAGACCCACACATTGAGCGAAAGCATCATCCAATGTTGTAAAAATAGTAATAACTCCTGATGTCATATCAGATATTTTATTTGCTAAACTACCTGCAAAGTTGTTTTGAAAATAGCGATGCGAATGCTGGTTGAGATAAGAAAACATGTTAGTGACGAGATCTTGACGAAGACTTGGAAATAATTTTAACCTAATCCAGTCGACAAGACGTAAGTCTAGAGCAATGAAAATCCATAACAATAGATAGATAATACAATAAGGCATAACAGCGTGAAACACAGCCAATTTATCACTCTCAAAAGCCACTGCTTTATCTATAATAAGTTTTAAAACATAAGGTGAGAGTGAATTATTAATACCCCAATAAAGCCCGGTAAAAAGCATCCCAACCACATACCATCTAAATGCTAAACCTTTACTTTTCCTACTAATGGTATTACCATTAGTAATACCAGGATGAGGATTTCATATGCAAACGCATAAACTTTCTATTTCATTGCCTCAGCAACAGTTTGAATTTATTGAAAATTACCAAGCAGCTCATCATTATAAAACGCGCTCTGAGGTAATTAAAAAAGCTTTGTATTTGTTACAACAATTACAATTAGAAGCTTGTTATCGTGAAGCAAATCAAGAGATAGATCAAGATTTCGATAATACATTACTTGATGGATTAGATGAAGATGAAACGTGGTGAAATTTATTTTGCTAATTTAGATCCAACGATTGGATCTGAAATTAAAAAGAAAAGACCTGTCTTAATTATCAGCAATAATGCTAATAATAAAGTGGCCGCTACTGTTACTGTTATTCCACTTACCTCTAATACACTGAAAGTATATCCATTTGAAGTGTTACTTCCTATCTCTGATTCTAGTTTACCGAAGAACTCTAAAGCTCAATGTCATCAAATTAGAACTATTTCTAAAATGAAAATTGAAGGAAAAAAAGTAGGAGATATTAGTGATATGGTTATGTTACGTATAGTATCTGCTTTAAGATTGCATTTAGGTTTTTGATTATTCATAATTACTTCTTTGCTGTATTTCTCGCGTTTTGATAAAAAGCATCAAATATTCTTTTTAATTCATCGATCTCTCTTTCTGATGAGTATATAAGAGTATTTGATGAGTTAAGACCTTGCCCTAAGGAGGAATTACTTTTAGGGCAAGAAGATCGTGGTTATAAATGATCTTTAAACGTTAGTAAACTTCTAATGTTTTTACCCAATGTCCTGGTTTCCATTCCCATTTCGTACAGACAGCGTCGGTGAATTGCGTACAAGCCCAGTAGCTCTCAATCCATGCCACACCTTCATAAGTAGATGTTTGGCCAGGTACATTTTCATATTGGCAAACGCGATGAGCAGGAACCCAAGCATTTTTGTACCATCCTGCATCTATAGTAAAACAATTCACAAAGCCAGACGGCGTTACAATAACTTCTTTTGCAGCCGGCACAGGTGTTACTATCATTGCATGTCCCGCAACTTGTGAAGGAGCAGGCGTTGGCGTTGTGACAGGAGCAGGAGAACCTTCATTTTGAGCAAAAGCGTTCCCAAAAAGTAAAAAAGCTGTGATGATAAAAGAAAAAATAATTCGAAATGACATATTAAAACCTCCCTGGTATTTGTTTTTTATAACATTTTCTCTTTTAAATTGCTAGATAAGTCTGATGACTTAAAAGTAATAGTGCACCCCCCTTGACTTCTATTTGGGCTGTTTCAGATACGATAGTGTTAGAAACACTTTCTTGTTGACCCATTTTTAAGGTTAAATCTTTCATATTATGTTGAAGACCCGTACTAGAGACGACAGCCTCAGGAAAAGAGAGTAAGGCAAAGGGTTCTGGCTTTTCTGCATGGAGTGTAAGTGTTTGGTTTTCGATATAAAAAATTTTTTCTAACAGTGTCCATAAAACCATAGACTTAAAGGCTGTATGAAATCTTTTTAATAAGCGTAAATTATATAAAGTGTGATCTAAGCGCCACCCAGTAGCATTGGTAATAGAAATAGAATCTACCTCATATTGCATTAGATGATGTAACCCTTTTTCTAAATCAGTCGCATCTGGGTTAGGTGTATGTATAAATAAAATAGAGTCAGTTTTTGCATGAATAGAATCGAAATCGCCTAAAACAATATCCGGTTGAATGTCTTCTAAAAGTGCTGAAGTAAATGCTCCATCCAGTACCATAATAGATTTATTTTCAGCGAGTGTTAATAACTGCTTTTTTTCTACGGGCTCGCCATGGGCGATAATGAGCCAATCTTTTTTGTATGGCTTTTGGTATGGCATAGGCATTGCATTAATAAAATAAATTTTGGCAGTAAAATTATACAGGATCCTATTTTATTCGGCCAGGCAAATGCGAGGCAAAAAGCAGAAATAATATCCCCTACATTAGAAAGAATAGCCAAGGAGACACTCGGTATACTCACTCCTTCTACCGATTGATGCAAAAAGTTCTTCCATATTTGAGGGAACATAAAGAATAACCAGCATATCCAAGAAGATGCTCCTATCCAGTTATAAAATTGGGGAGAATGCGTACGTAAAATAAGCGTATAAATAGCGTAAAAAAATAGAAAAATAAAAAATAAAGTTAAGGCATTAAATACTATTTTATCTTTTTCTTGCCATTTTTTATAAGCCCAAAATTGATAATGTTCAATAATGAGCAATATTAACCCCACCATGCTCACGAGTTTATATTGAATCGGTAAATGTTGGCCAAAACCATACATAAGATCTGCACTATATCCTATGACAAGTATAGTGTGCATACCTAAGCTTAAATGAGAAATAACGCGAGATTTGAATGTCAGTATTAACTGGGGTAAAAACCAAATAAAATAAATACCTGTCGATATATTTAAAGAAATTTCCCCGAGAGTGTGTAGTGATAGAGTCATAGATTAAATAACGAAAGTAGTTTCTTCTATAAGGGAATTATTCATTGTTTTTGCACATTCAAGGCCCACACCGTAAGCACCTGCATGTTCCATAATGATATTAGATACTTCTGTGGAGGATTCTTGGCGTGCCCAATCTCGTTGTAATTCTAAAAGAAATTGAAGCCATGTAATAGGAATAGCGCCTGCTTGTATCATTCTTTGCATAGCCGTTTTATGCGCTATTTTGGTCGTTCCGCCACAAGCATCTGCGACAACATAAACAGTATAGCCTGACTCTAAAGCTTTAATAGTAGAAAAAGCGACACAAATTTCAGTCCAAAGACCTGCAATAACGAGTTTCTCATGTCTTGTTTTTTTAACGGCTTCTACAATACGTGAATCTTCCCAGGGGCTTAAGGTGGTGTGATCAATCACAGAAAGGGGAGAAAGTACTTTTTGTAGAGGAGAAAAAATATGCTCGCTAAAATTTTTTTCAGAAAGAGATGTAGCAACAGTAGGGATTTTAAAAGCCTTAGCTGTTTTAGCTAAACCGATGGCATTATTGACGAGGGTTTCGCTATCCATGGATTTTACCGAAAATAACATTCTAGGCTGGTAGCCCATTAATAATAAAGTACAATTAGGGGTTAATAAAGTGTCTTCTTTCTTAAAAAAATTAGCCATTTTATTCAATATCCGAAAAACCTTCAGAGAGTTCTATCTTATCATAAAAAGAGCTATAATATAGAGATAATGGGGAGAAAAGCCTTTTATGCGTATTCCAGCGCCCAATTCCGTGAAAAAATTGAAGAAAAAAATTAAAGATAAAGAACTTCAATTGACTGAAACAGAAGAACGTAACAGACGCGCTGCAGAATCTGCCCGCCTAAAGAGTGAGTTTTTAGCTAAAATGTCTCACGAATTACGCACTCCTCTCAATGCTATTATTGGTTTTGCTGAATTAATTCAGTCTGAAAAAATAGGTGCTCTTAATAATGAACAACAAGAATATTTAGGAGATATTTTAGTTAGCTCAAAATATCTCCTCCAATTAATTGATGATGTGCTAGATCTTTCTAAAATTGAAGCTGGCCGATTAGAATTTCGTCCAGAGGAAGTGGATGTTGCTCAATTAGTAAAGGATGTTGTGAATGTCTTAGAAGGGCTCAGAGAAAAAAAGAAACTTTATCTTACAACCTCTATTGATAAAGAGAGTCAAAGAGCTTTCATTTACCCTTCTCGTTTTAAACAGATTATTTACAATTACTTATCGAACGCCATTAAATTTACGCCGGAATATGGCTCTATAGAAGTACGTATTATTTCAGATAAAGATAATTTACGACTAGAAGTGGAAGATAATGGTATTGGCATTAAAGAAGAAGATTTAAATAAACTTTTTATTGAATTTAACCAATTAGATTCTCTCATTTCTAAAAAGTATCCTGGAACGGGTTTAGGATTATCTTTAACAAAACATATTGTAGAGGCGCAAGGAGGAAACGTTGGCGTAAAAAGTACATTCGGAAAAGGCAGTGTTTTTTACGCCGTTTTACCTAAAAAATGCTAGGTTATTAAGGAAATATTTTTATGTCCAAGAAGCCTATTTTAATAGTAGAAGACAACCCCATTAATCTAAAGTTAGTGCAGGTACTGTTGTCTAAAGAAGGCTATGAAGTGAAAGTAGCAACAGATGCGGAAGAAGCACTAATCATTTTGAAAGACTTTCATCCCGTCATTATTCTAATGGATATTCAACTTCCGGGCATGAATGGCTTACAATTAACACGTATGCTTAAAAAAAATCCTTTAACCAAAGATATCCTTATACTAGCCTTAACTGCTTATGCGATGAAAGGAGATGAGGAGAAAGCTTTAAGTGCAGGTTGCGACAATTATATTACTAAACCCATTGATATTCGCAACTTAGTTAACATGGTTGCTCAATACGTAAAGAAAAAATAAGGCCCTATGGATTTTCCACTTACTACCCAAATAGATCTTTGGTTTACTCGACTAGACGAAAATCTCTATCAGCCGAGTTTTTTAAAGTTTTTAAGTCCGGACGAAGTGAGGCGAGCAGAAAAATTTAGATTCGACTTACATCGTAAACGCTTTATTATTACTCGCGCCGCTCTAAGATCTATTTTAAGTCTTTATGTAAAAATAAAGCCAAAAAATATTCAAATCCAATATGCCGATCGAGGCAAGCCTTTCATTTTATCTTCCTTACAGTTTAATCTTTCTCATTCACATGAAAGAGCAGTATTTGCCATTGCAAATCAAGTTCAGGTAGGAATTGATATTGAAAAGATTCGATCTGATTATAAGGATGAGGTGGCTAAGCGCTTTTTTAGTACAGAAGAATATGAAGCATTTGCTCTATTACCGCACTCACAAAAGGTAACAAATTTTTTTAAAATATGGACTCAAAAAGAAGCTTTAGTAAAAGCTACTGGAGAGGGACTTGCTCGATTACATTCTCTTTCTAGAGAGGTGTGGCATATAAAAGAATGCTTCCTTTTTACTGATTACACCATAGCGCTTGCTACAAATAAAATAATTACACATTTAACTTATTGGGAATGGACTGATCATGACTACTTTCCACTATCACCATCAAGAAGCTTATAGTGAAGCCGTTGCTTTAAAAGATGTTGCAAAAGAATTTGGTACTCCTTGTTATATTTATTCACGAAAAATGCTAGAAAATAATTGGCATACTTTAAATAATATGCTCACCCAGAAACTTAAAGATACACATGGACATTGTATCTGCTATGCTGTTAAAGCGAATCCTAATTTGACACTTCTAAATTTACTCAGTCGTTTAGGTTCTGGGTTTGATATCGTTTCTATAGGCGAGTTGGAACGTGTTTTGTCTGCAGGAGGAGATCCTAAAAAAATTGTATTTTCGGGTGTCGGCAAGCAGGCAGTAGAAATTGAAAGAGCTCTGCAAGTAAAAATTCATTGTTTTAATGTAGAATCTGAAAGTGAACTAGAATGTATTCAATATATTGCACAAAAACAAGGTACAAAAGCCCCTATTGCCTTACGTGTGAATCCAAACATTAATCCATTGACACATCCCTATATTGCTACAGGTTTAAAAAATAATAAATTTGGCATTGCGCTTGAAACACTCCCCGCCTTACTCATGAAAATAAAAAAAATGCCTAACATTCAGTTAATAGGTATTGCTTGTCATGTAGGATCTCAGTTAGTAAAGATCGAGCCCTTTATTGAAGTAATGGAATGCTTGCGTAAGCTTTATATAAAATTATCGCAAGAAGGTTTTTCTATTCAACATATTGATATAGGTGGTGGGTTGGGAGTGTGTTATCACGAGGAGGCTCCCCCTTCATTGGAAGCTTATACTTCTTCTATAAAAGAAATATTTTCTTCTTGCCCTGTGAATATTATTTTAGAGCCCGGCCGTTCTTTGATAGCGAATGCAGGCATTTTACTCACGCGTATAGAATATATTAAATCTACCCCTGATAAAAATTTTGCTATTGTGGATGCAGGCATGAATGATTTATTACGCCCAGCGCTTTATCAAGCCTGGCAAGATATAGCACCTGTTTTTTTACGAGATACGACAGAAAAAATGTATGACATTGTGGGCCCTGTGTGCGAATCATCCGATTTTTTGGGCCATGATCGGCGCTTAAAAATAGAACCTGGAGATCTATTAGCTGTTTTAATGGCAGGTGCATATGGTTTTTCTATGAGCTCTAATTATAATTCCAGGCCACGCGCAGCAGAAGTATTAGTAGACAAAAACAATGCCACTCTTATTCGCCGACGCGAAACATTGAAAGAACTCTTGCAGTGCGAACAATCACTCAATGGAATTTTTGCCTTATGAATTTCACATTATCAGATGAACAATATGCATTCCAACAGTTAGCTCGTCACTTTGCTGAAGAAGAAATAATGCCCTATGCCAAAGAATGGGATGAAAAAAATATTTTTCCTCGTGAAGCTTTACAAAAAGCAGCCGCTCTTGGGTTTGCTGCTCTATATGTTTCCCCTGATCATGGAGGTACTTCTTTAAAACGTTTAGATAGCGCTCTTATTTTTGAGGAATTATCTTTTGCCTGTCCTTCTACAGCAGCCTATCTTTCTATTCATAATATGGTGGCTGCTTTAATAGATCATTATGCAAATCAAACGCTTCGTCAGAAATGGCTCCCCAAATTAATTACCATGGAAGCTTTCAGTAGCTATTGTTTAACAGAACCCAGCGCAGGGTCAGATGCTGCTTCTCTTAAAACGACCGCTGTCCGCAAAGAGGAATATTATATTTTAAATGGCGCAAAAGCATTTATTTCCGGTGGAGGAATAAGTGATGTATATATATGCATGGTGCGAACGGGTGAAGAAGGACCTAAAGGTATTACGTGTTTGCTGATTGAAAAAAACACTCCAGGTATTTCATTTGGTAAAAAAGAAATAAAACTAGGATGGCATAGCCAGCCAACCAGTATGGTATTTTTTGAAAATTGTCGGGTTCTTATTGAAAACCGTATTGGAGAAGAAGGTGAAGGATTCAAAATCGCCTTATCTGCATTGAATGGTGGGAGAATTAATATTGCCGCTTGTTCTTTGGGGGGTGCTAAAAAATGTTTATCTCTCGCCAGACAATACATGCTGGAACGCTATCAATTTAAAAAGAAACTTGCGGATTTTCAAGCATTACAATTTAAATTAGCAGATATGTTAACGGCTCTAGAGAGCGCTCGTTTAATGGTATATCGTGCAGCTACTGCTCTAGATCAAGAGCATCCGCATGCTATTATGTATTGTGCAATGGCAAAGCAGCTTGCAACGGATAACGGGTTTCACATTTGTGATGAAGCATTACAAATTTTTGGTGGCTATGGTTATCTAAGGGATTATCCCATTGAACGTTATTTCCGAGATTTGCGTGTACATAAAATATTAGAGGGAACGAATGAAATTATGCGTTTGATTATCTCTCGTCACGCATTGAAGGAAACTTATGAAGTTTAAAAGCCTATTTCGCAGAAAACCGCTTATACAACATCTTAATTCAGAGCAATGTTTGCAACCTTGTCTAACGGCTTTTGACCTTATTTTATTTGGTATTGGTGCCATTATTGGTGCGGGAGTTTTTGTTTTGACAGGTGTCGTTGCAGCAACCACAGCAGGACCTGCGGTAGTACTATCATATTCACTAGCAGGTTTAGCGGCACTGTTTGCTGCATTATCTTATGCTGAATTAACCGCCAGTATTGGTGGATGTGGGAGTGCTTATAACTATGCTTATGTAGGTTTTGGTGAGTGTATAGCGTGGCTTATTGGTTGGAACCTCGTTTTTGAATATGGATTAAGTGTAGCAACCGTTGCAATCGGGTGGTCAGGGTATGTAGAAGATATTTTTCTTTCTCTTCACATTGCACTTCCTAAAGGTAAAATTAATTTATTAGCCATTATGATTGTAGGCATTTTAACTTTTCTATTGTGTGTAGGAGTAAAAGAAAGTGCTCGATTTAATGCAATAGTCGTTTTTATAAAATTATTAACCATTGCATTCTTTATAATAATTGCTAGCACTCATGTTCATTCTGCTAACTGGGTGCCCTTTTTTCCCTTTGGATGGTCAGGAGTAACCTCAGGTGCTGCTTTAGTATTTTTTGCTTATATTGGTTTTGATGCATTATCTACAGCGGCTGAAGAAACCATTCATCCTCAACGAGATATCCCTTTGGGTATTATTGTTTCCGTGATTTTTTGTACATTGATTTATATTATCGTAAGTGCGCTGTTAACGGGAATTGTATCTTACCAAACATTAAATAATAGTTCTCCTGTGGCATCTGCTTTACTGCAGCTGCGTTATCCGCTGGCAGCAGGCATTGTGGGTGCAGGTGCAATCGCGGGCTTAACGACAGTGATGTTAGTGATGTTTTATGGATTAACCCGTATTTTTTTATCTATGGCGCGGGACGGATTATTACCTACCGTATTTTCTAACCTTCATTCTAAAACGCGCTCGCCTATAATATTGATTATTTTTAGCGGTGTTATTATTGCATTCTTTGCTGGTATTTTGCCCATTCATCGTGCAGCTGAGTTAGTCAATATTGGCACTTTAACCGCATTTACTTTCGTGTGTGCAGGCGTCATTATTTTACGAGCACGAGAACCGGATATGCCTCGTCCATTTAAATTACCTTGGAATCCGCTTATTCCTAGTCTGGGTATTATTTTTTGTTTATATTTAATGATGCATTTACCGAGTATTACATGGTGGCGATTTTTAATTTGGCTACTCATCGGTATTGTTATTTATTTTGCTTACGGTAAAAATAATAGCTTGCTGCAAAAATAATATAGTGATAGATTGCGCTGCATCATATAAAACGAGAGATGATAGTGTCCTTACGCCATTTTTGTAGTCGCGTATTTGAAGCTTGTAAAAAAGCCAGTAAGTATGTCATTTTTCCAGTTGTCGCTTTTTTTAAAATAAATAATTCTGGTGGAGAAGCTAATTTCGGCGTAGTCGCTAGTATTAACTATTGTGAACACAAAGTAACTCCTCCTGGAGCTTCTCCTTATGCAAATGCTTCTCCCATAAATCTTGTTTTGAGTCTTTTTGCTTTTATTGTTAACGCTATTTTAACTTATTTCACCCGCATACCCTCCTTAAAAAAACTTATTTTTAATAATACTCCTCCTGTAGAAAATGAAAAATTTTCTAGGCAAGATTTCTCTTCTGATCAAAAAATTATTTATATTCTAGCATTTATATATGCGAGCATATCTAACCTAGGATCTGGCGTTTTTGCCACTATCAATTCTTGGCTTTTTGCAAAAACGCTCACCGAATTATTTTTCTCCCTTTTTTCTATTCAACCAGATGATCCTGAATGGCACGATACGATTAATACTATGGGTATTATTCTGGCAGCTTTACAAGCAGGTTCTTCTGCTGCTTCTTATTATGCTTATAATATCGATAAAGTGCAAAAAAATGCAAAAAAAATGGCAGAAAAAATTATTAATAAAGACTATCATTGGCAAGGGATGAATGAAAAAACAAAGCTTCATGTCATAAAAACAATGATGTTTTATATGTTGAGTTTAATGGCAAAAGTTCCCTCGTCTTATTTTAATGCTAAGAGAGCAACTACACGTTTTTGGGCGGATATTACTAGAGGGGATATTCTCTCTGATAATGTTATTATTACTACATCAGCAATCTCGCTTATTAGCACTGTCACAACCTCTTCTTTAACGACTGTCCCAGCGGTATACAAATGGATGTCTAAGCAACAAAACAAAGAATACATTTTTCTTTCTCCACGAGAAAAATATCTTAGAATAGCCATACTCTATGGAATTGGTGTTATAGATAGCCTGTTTACAGGCTTAGGAGCTTATAGAGGAAGTGCTTCTTTTTCTAATGATTTTCTTGGCCAAGAACATTATTCTACTGGTTCTATCTCCCTGGGGATAATGAGCGCTGCTATTGCTATAGCTCAAAACCAGGTATTTAATGTTCTTGAAGGCTTTAACGATGCGCAAGCAAATAAAATGCCATCGCAATTATCGCTGCCTTTATTAGATGCTTCAGCAGTAGAAATGACAGAGATAGTAGTCTTACCTGATCCACCTGCACCCGATGAGATTCCATATTATAGATTAGTAGATGATGAAGGTGACTTAAACAGCTCTACCCTTTTTTATACTCCCTACTCCCCTTCAAATCAAAATCCTGTATTATCTCTTGAATGCAAGGGCCCTACTTAAATTTTATAGAGGAAGAACACCGTCAGGGAAAACGAATGTTTTCTCCCTGGACGACGACGGATAAAACACTTTTAAGTTATTTTCCTGAATACCCTATTATTCCTACCCATCAATTAGAAAATCCTCATATTACACCTGTTGAAATTGTTCCACTTCAGAACTCTCTAGATCAAAAAAAAATCTTCATTGCTGTAGGCGGGCCGCCAGCAGCCATGATGGCATTACAAAAAGCGATTCAAGGTATTCCTGTGTTGTATGTGAATAATATGGATCTTTATCCCAATGCTCGTCCTATTTGGGCAGGTGCGGGGAATCATGGTGAACCAGATGCTTTTACAGAATCACCCATGTATACGTTAGGGTATGATTCTTTTAAGTTCATATTTAAAGAATTTAAAAATTTTTTACTCAAATCTGAGAAATATTCTTGGTTAAGTTTAAATATACTAGAATGGTTAAAAAATCCATGCCAATGGGGAGCTGGTTTAAG
>Ga0206830_1074_pt1 | contig 11494 bp, 13 predicted proteins | sample Alteio_BWOrgCont_76_FD_152884 | JGI IMG/M metagenome (GOLD analysis project Ga0206830, IMG submission 152884) | Enriched cells from forest soil in Barre Woods Harvard Forest LTER site, Petersham, Massachusetts, United States -... | ecosystem: Environmental > Terrestrial > Soil > Temperate forest >... | reverse complement strand
TCTTCTAATGATAAGTGTTCCATTAAAACAGTTCTACTCCGCAGGTTTTTCAACAATATGAATATACAGCATTTTTGACTGTCGCACTTCTATTTAAATGTGTCGAGTAAATTTCTAATCTTCATTCTATTCATCAAGACAGCACTATACTTAAGTATATGATCGCGAGGTAAATAGAAAATGGACACAAGATCTAAAGGGAGGAGAAAAAAATCCTCTTATGTGTTGAGACAAAGGCGGCCACCAGAATCTGGAAATTCTACTGGATTTGCTTTGCCTGTCCTTCGATGTCAAGCCAAGGTTACGAAATGACGGATAGTCGCAGCTTCGCTAACACTGGGCCTATTTGTGAATAGCTTTCCCAATACATTTCGCAATTTGACTTATAAAGTCTTTATCATTCAATAAAGTTGTTTTAATTCCATCTATATCATCAGAATCATCATGCGATTCAGTAATCAGATTGCGCAATGATTGATTTGCGTTTGATATGGGAATGAGCCTGGGTTTTCTACTCATGCAAATTGGGATTATTGTGCTTCTGCTATAGCAGTAGGCATTCTTCAAATCCCTGCATTACCTCTTAGCGTCGGGTGTGATTCCGCGAGAGTGTAGGCACTGCGTATTGCTGATGCTGTTGTTTGACATAAGTTTTGAAAAAGTCCGCGCGCCGCCTCGCCGCCCCCGCCGCCCCGTGGGCGCAGGCCCGCGTGCACCGGAAATCTATCACCATAAAATCCAAAGAAATGAGACAACCCGATACCATCCAAATCTGCACGATTGCGAGAGAAATCAAGACGGCTAGGCAACTGACCCGAGTCAACTACATTACAAATACCCTTTCTATAAACTTCGAGGTGAGAAACGGAGCTTTCTGCCTGTAGGGCTAGCCATACTACTGCATCAACAAAATCACTTTTACGGCTCCATGTCCGTGTACGGCCTAATCGACCAGAATTGGCTTTAAAAATATCCATAAAATCAATAAAGATTTGTAAATCCCAAACAAGCCCTGATGTCACTACCTCTTTAGCATCAGGCTGTATCGCTTTTCTGAATTTTTCTGCAATGCGCAAACCTTTTAATAATGCTTCATCAAGAGAGTCTCTGTCTGATATTTTGCTGTCTGCAACCTCATCAATGAGTGTTTGGATAGCTTCTCTAACGCGATCCATTCGTTGTAGGGTTGCATCTTCACCTGGTCTACTAAACCATTCCCTGAGTTGGTCTCTCAGATCATCTCGATCAGGGAAATAGGAAAGTATTAAAGGGAGTAAGCCATATGGGGGTTCCTCAGGTTTCATTTCAATAGGATTAAATTCACCGGCTGATGCGAGTATTTGCAAGAGTGTTCCTTTAATTCTCTGACCGTGAATATCTTTTACTTCTACAGCAATATCCAAAACTGCCGGGTTCTCTTGTATAAATGCGAGGGTTTCATCCACGTTCTTACGATGCAGTAAATTTTCAGCCTTCTCAATAGTCAGGCCTTTGAGAGCACTGCAAGCAGTAAAAAGAGTAGAAGCAGCGGCACTTCCCCAGCCAAGAAATGGCATAATTTCTTTGTTAACAACAGCGGCCGGAATAACATCGCTGGGACTATTAAAGTCAGGTTTCAGTGGTTGTCGCATCATACTCTAAATCCCTCAGTTTCATTTGTGTTTATAGCAGTATACCAGAAGCCGCTTTTAAAGGATGTGGTTCATATCTACACAGCAATTGCTTGATTTTAGGCCATTTTTTTGAAAAAACTCTATTAAACGTTAAACATTCAACATGATTTACACTGATTAATCATCCTATTAGAACTGATAACAGCCATTATCGGTACATAATCTTAGAATATACAGGGGTAAGTGTCTATTGAATTTATTTATATCAAATGATACCATGTTGACTATATTTAGATCTGTATATAATAACTAACACAGCGGTTCCCGCTAACTCTATGAAAGCGATAAATAATCAAGTTTTTGGAGTTTTATATTGAGTGACCTTTTTTATAAATAGCCATATCCCTCCAACTTTGCATCGGATTTATAACACTATGTTTTTACTCAAGAATTTTTTATCATTTTATTCACATTTTCTTAGCATTCATGATCTACGACGTATTAGGATTTAATACAGCACCCGTTCCAAATGTTATTGCATTAAATAAATCATCCCAGCATTTAATCAAGAAACTGGTAAATAGGCTTTTTATTCGTTCCCAAAGGCTGGTTCTCGATTTGAATTTAGCGCGTGCTTTTTTAAATTGTTGACAACAAAGCTCTTGTACTTGATCAATAAAAAAAGCCAACATCATGAGCATGCCAAAAACGGTACTCAAATTTTTATAACCATGCCCAAAATTATGTGAAAAATGATAATCTTGATTCTTGAGTGTGTTGAAGATGTTATTTTCAATTCGCCAGTTAACGCGTCCTCCTTTCATAAGGTGATAAACATTTCTATCCGTAATCGCAATATCAGTAACCCAGCTAAAATGCTGTACTTCACCATTTTTATCTGTTTCCCAATACTCTAAAAAATTGACCTTGAAATCATGGCTATTATTGAGCTGCACTTGGTTTATGTAACGATAACGATGTATTTTTCCATCATCTGTTTGATGGCTGTATTCGTTACACGGTGATTTTTTCACTAAATCAAATAAAAATTTATGATCGCCTGGCTTTGCCCCAATAATGTAGCGCATATCCAATATTTTTAAATCTTTTAAATGTGGAACATGAGAAGCAAGAGCATCTTCTACAACAATGAATTTCATGTGTGGATGTTCTCGTCTTGCATCAGCATATAATCGTTTAGATGCGTTACGTTCATGATCGTTTTTGCTGCTGCCATCCGTTTTCATAATGGGCTCGGGTGCTAGCGGCAAAACAATTTTTTTATCTGGATGCACAATAGCAGCACAAAACATATTGTGATAATATATTACTTGCTCTTCTGGGTGCTCGATTCTGTAATAAGAAGTCACCAACTCTTTTATTAATTCTTTTTCTACAGATGATAAATTTTTTCTAGATTTGTCCAATAAAATTTCTTGCAGACCTTTTACCGCATTAGGATCAATTTTTATTTTTTTCTTATCTGCATCAATGTAATAAATTTCCCATGGTTGTTTCGGATTTTTAACAAGCAGATAAGTATTTTTCTTAAAATAACTTGTGTTTTCAGGTAAATTTAAAATAAATTTGATATGGCATTTGTTGTAATGCTTAATGCAGCAATTCGCGCAATGCGTATTATGCGATGCAAAGAAGCCTGTGCCATCACCGGCCAACAGATAATGATTATCCAAATACGCAAATTCTTCTAATGCTTTTCCTCTTTGCGCACAGGAAAGTATGGTCTTATAAGCTTTTCTCACCTTATCAGGGTCGGCTTCATCGCAACGTTCTCTCATATAAGTATCGCAAGGTGTTTGCTGCACACCATATAACGTACGTAAATTATGCTTAATATTTTCTTCTTCTCTGCTCTCGTCAAACTTCAGCAGCGAAGGAAACTTTAAGCTAAACATTGCAACAGCTGACATTAAGCAATCTGTCTGAGTAATCGGTTTGGATCGCGTCCCTAAATCACGAGGAGATTTAATTTTATTAAATTGGTGACGAACAACAGATAACAGGCCTTGTGCAGACAAATACTTCCTTGAACTTTTCACGATGAGTGCATCCAATGGTTATAAAGTGGACACAGCATACAAAATTTTAAAAGTCTACGAAAGAAGTTTTACATGACCCTCTAGTAACTAGGGGTTACTGGGCTAGCGGGAACAGCTGTAACTAACAAAAACAGAGGAGATGTTTATGCTTAGCCATTCTGATAACACCACAGAAAACACAGACTTAGAAAAACAAATACTTGGGTTTCACGACGAGCTAGCAGCTCAGGCAGAAGAATTTCTTAAAACAAAAGCAGAAATAGAGCCTCTCGAAGCAAAATCGCCTACAGGTCTTGTCTTAGCAACACGTGGATTAGTAAAAAGAGTAGAGAAAGTGTATACGAATAAACTATCTCCAGCATTTCATCAGTTAACCTGTGATGATCAAATAAATAATATAAAAGAGTTTGAAAGAAAAAAATCTGAATTAATGAGGCGATCCCTTCTACGCTGGGATGGAGCTAGAAAAGCACTGAAAGCGAATGAAAGCATTATGCGCAGTCGCAGTGGCTCACCAGAATTAGCATCAGGCATATCTTCTATATTACCACCCAGATCAAGTAGTAGATCCCAAAGTGCAATACCAAAAAAAAGAAGAGAGGAAAGGATCATCAAAGCGCATAAAAAAGCTATTGACCCTACTAATACAACTCCGCCCGTATTTTTTAAACGATTAGCGTCAGCGTCTGCTGAGATAGATGAAAATCTTATCAAGCCAAAAAAGTCTCATCAACATACATCGCTAGGATTTGGGAAATAAACCATGCATCGCAGTAACTTGAATAATTTTGATGACCGATCTCCTTTTAAGAAACCGGAATCTCCTAACAATATGCTTTTGCCCCCTAAAAAAATAGGGAAACCTCAGCATGAGCATACAGATGTTCTCAAAACTTATTTTCTCAGAAACTTATCTTATCCTTATCCTCCTCAGGATATCGATGAAATGAAAGAATTAATGAAAGCCACTACGTTAGACGAAAAGCAAATAATAAGTTGGTTTCGGTATGAAAGATCTAAATCAGGAATAAGCGAATTTCTGAGTACGGGAGAAGTTTCTCATCAATTAGCATGCTATCTTACTGAGCATGGTATCAAGCAACTTCCAGAAAGAGGGGATGCTCGTCTGGATAATCAATCCATACAAGTTCTCAGAGATTGGTTTAACAAAAACTTATCTGATCCTTATCCAGATAATATTGAAATGCAAAAATTAATGGAAGCGACTCACTTTGGCCAGCAGCAAATAAAAAGCTGGCTTGTACACGCAAGGAATGACTCTGGAATATTTGAGTCACTGGCTCTAGGAGTAATTTCTCAAAAATTATCAAGCTATCTTACTTATAACAACCTCACTCTTACTCCCGATCAGCTTGGAACGAGAAAAAAAACAAACCGAGTCATAAAAAGCAGAGGGCTCCCGAATGAGGCTATACAAGTTCTTAAAGCATGGTTTCACGAAAATTTATTTTGCTCTTGTCCAGATGGCATTGAAAAAGAAATATTAGCAGAAACGACTAAGTTAACTAAAAAGCAAGTAGAAGACTGGGTTCGTAATACAAGACAGAAGTCAGGAATAATAAAGTCCATAAATGAGGGAAAGATTTCTGATAAATTATCATGCTATCTTGCTGAGAACGATCTTATTATCGATAAGATTCCAGAAGAAAAAGATCGGTATAAACCTACAAAGATTCTTAAAACTTGGTTTCACCAACACTTACTTTATCCTCATCCAAATGAAATCCAAATAGAAACATTAGCGAAAACGTCAGGATTAACTAAAGATCGGGTAGAAAATTGGTTTGAGAGTGAGCGAGCTATATCAGGAATAACTACCCCTCTAGAAATTGGAAAGGTTTCTGATAAATTATCACGCTATCTCGCTTATTATAAGGTTACTCTTACTCCCAATCAATTCACAACGATACGCAACACAGATCTAGAAAATCCTGTACTTAATAATAACATAACTGAATTGCTACAAAGTTCTATTCAACCGATGAATACAGATATAGCGGCTCCTACTTCAGTCTTAAGAAACAGTCATTCTAGTTATCTCAGATTAATTTCTCAACAAGAAAAAGGGCTTATGCCAATAGAGAATAATCCTTTTTGGAAAAAAGTGGATACTGAATTTTTGAAGGCCAAAAAAGCTAAAGAAACTAAACTTGTAGAGGCTAAATGGACGCTTCAAGATTACACTCTTGAATATCGCACACAAACACGTATTAATAAGGAAACTCGAGATACTTTAGAGAGCAAGGCAAAAGAAACTAAACTTCAAAAAAAGGCCATAAAATTTCTTAATGATAGAATCACTGAGGCAAAAACATTTTGTGATTCTTTAATAGAAAATGAGACCTCTTCTCAGGCTATTAATACAACTCCTCACAAAAGAAAAGCTACTGAAAGAATAAATGACATGGATGATAATGCTCCCATAAAAAGAACTAAATTATCACAACCAAAGGAACAAAAAAATCCAACTGATGCTTTACATGGAAACTTTGAGCCAGAAAAAATGAAAGCAATGGCAAAAGATGTTGCTAAAAAATTAGTTGATAAGCTGGCTTCTGCTGGCACTATTACGGTTGCTAAAAAAGATAACATAGGAATCAACCATAGTCTTACTGAAGAACCACCGAGCTCTACTTTTTCTCATCAGTTTTTTAATACGACTCTTGACAACAGAGAAGTCATCGGTGGAACGAATAATGAATGGAATAATAGCAGCCTCCAAAGATTCAGTTCACTACAACCCACTTTCTTCTCTCAACATGTGGTACAGAATCTTCAAGAGATTATGGTAAGACAGCAAGCTTCACAAGCTCTAGAAGAAGAAATTATATGTACCCGCTTTCTTCAGTTTGCAGCGCACAGACAACAAGTAACAGCATATAGGGAACAAATAGCTACGAGGTGGCATCTTCAAGATATTGAAGAAAACCTCTTAATGATGAGACAGCAGCAAGCTCTACAAGCCATGCATAATCAGCGGCTATTTGACCAATTTTCGACTTCATTGCCATTTCCTCTAGGAAGATATGGAAGATGAAAACAATCAAACTAGGGATCTTTTAAAATGCTTACTGCTGCTATTAATCCCGTTTTGTGAGAGAACCCATCTGAAGCCGCTCTATTGCAAGGTGCTTTTTATTTCTCAATAATCATCCACATGGGCTTAGCTTTAAGGCTTTTACTGTAAATGGGGCATTGCTTATCATGTGCACCTGGCAATACACCAATACTCATTAGAAATTCGTTCACAATTTCTCCGCCAGTAAAGCGGAAAGTTTTTTTGAAGAGTTTTACCCATTCATCTTTGCTTTTTGGATGTTGCTGGTTCAGCCATTTTTCAAATGAGCCAAACTCTTTTTGTAACTGAAGAATGGTCTTTGCATTTTCTATGGCGGCATTGATTTTTAAACGATTTCGAATGATACCCGTATCTTCCATTAATCGCTTCCTATCAGCAGCAGTGTATGCTGCTACTTTCTTGATGTTGAACTTGCTGTATGCTTTGCGAAAGTTGTCTTGCTTCTTGAGTATCGTTTCCCAACTTAAACCTGCTTGGTTTATTTCAAGCACCAACCGACAAAAAAGTTCGTCATCGTTATGTATAGGAAAGCCGTAATATTTGTCGTGATAATTTTTATGAAGATTTTTTTTATCACCCTCTAAGTAATCTAGTAAACTACAATACGACATACCTAATCCCCTTAAAATTCATTTTTATCTACCAAAAAGCGCCGCAGTGCTCCAGTCATAGTGAGCACAAAACCAGCTCTGTGCTTGAGTGGAGGTGAGGCGGCGCTGCGCGAAAGGCTTGGCCGTCCGATTCAGTTTCCTGCGCGACTCTCGACATGTAAGATTGTCCCCGTGTGGCTTGGCGGCTCAACACAGGAGACAATAAACATGCCTTTCGAAAGTTTAAGTCATTCGAAGTGGAACTGTAAATATCATTTGGTATTTGTACCAAAATATCGTAAGAAAAAATTGTATGGAGAAATTAGGCGTTATTTAGGACCAGTATTTCATGAATTAGCGCAGCAAAAAGGATGCAAAATTTTAGAAGGAGATATGGTTCAGGACCATGTGCATATGTTGCTTACAATTCCACCAAAATATGCTGTTTCAGAAATAGTTGGCCATATCAAAGGGAAAAGTGCGATTGCAGTAGCTCGTCAGTTTAGTGGAAGGAAGCGAGGTTTTAATGGAGAGAGATTCTGGGCGCGAGGATACGCGGTATCCATAGTTGGTTTTGATGAGAAAGGTGAATTTTAAAATCTAATTGAACTTTAACCATGGCAGCCCTTGGGGCTGCTAACAGCCGTCAAGCCACCCGTTCACGGGTGCGAAGAATCATGTATAATGATTCTATGTCTAGAATCTTACGCAATATTTTAGTGCCGGAAAATGAATTATCTTTTAGTTTTATGCGCTCGCCTGGTCCAGGCGGACAAAATGTTAATAAAGTAGCATCTGCAGTTATGCTCCGATTTGATGTGCATCATTCTTCTTTGCCAGAGAATATACGCGCACGGTTGTTGATTATAGGTAAAAATAAAATTAATTCCCATGGCATATTAATTATTAAAGCGACGAATCACCGTACTCAAGAAAGCAATAAAAGAGAGGCGATAATGCGTTTTAATGATCTATTAACAAAAGCGTCGGTTATTCCAAAAAAAAGGAAAAAGACACGTCCAACAAAAGCTGCAAAAGAACGGCGCTTAACACAGAAAAAACTGCTAGGGACAAAGAAATCCTTACGCTCACATATGAGTAAATCTTAAGGTGGCTATTTGGCAATGGTTGCAATAGACCGTTGTGCGAAGTATCTTTTTTTCTTCAATTCTACCTACGATTTTCTTTTCCATGTTAAACTCTATCTGATATTTTATATGGCCATTTTAAAAGAGCGCGAGACTAAGCCAATAGAACAAACTTCTCCTATTGTTTCACCTAGACCACAAGCCCCTCTTAAATTCACCACCGCCCTTACCTCCCAAACCGCGATTATCACGCTAAAAATCGAGCTTTCCTATCCTTCGCTATTTTTAAACACGTATAAAAATAAAGTGATAAATAATAGCAACATATTAATAATGATTAAGAAGAATAAAGAAAGCAGTGTGCTCATGTTAAGCGATAATAAATAAGTAAAAATCATATACTGTAAAAAGGCCCAGATAGATATAATAAAATTTAAACAAAACAAAGTTAACATAATAGATACAAGTAAATGCCTTTTTGCCAACTTAATTTCACATTCCATTAAGTTAGAAATTTTATGTCCCAAATCAACAATGGACATAATTAAATGCAATATTTTTTCTGGCATTATTATTTACGAAACCAATAACCAATAATAGCGCCAGCTAATAAAGCAAAACCTAAAGATTGCAAAGGTTTTTTTGCTGTGTAGGTAGAAACTTTCTTTTGCAACTCTTCTCCTTTTTCTGCTGCGGCATCGATTGCTTCTGAGAAAACATCCCCTGCTTTATCTTTTACATCGTAGGCAGCGGCTGCTAATGATTTTTTGATTTTTTCTACATCGTGGTATAAATGATTGTTATGCATGTGTTTTTTAGTTTCCATAAGATCCCTCCTAGGAATTATTATTACTTATAGGTAAATAATACCATAATTTGACATGTAATACCCATCTAGGGTTTTTACTATAGACACTAAGAGAAATTTTATAGTTTTTGCTGACAAATTTCTTCGGCTAAATATCCCAGCGTTCCCGCATAATAATTAGAGCGATTCCATTTGAGTAATGTTTTGAAATTATCGAATACCATGAATGTGGGTCCATCCTCATTAAAAGAAATGATAGAAGCAGGAAGCGTGTCAGGAGGAAGAGAAGCATCGTCTGTTATTTTTACACCTAACTCTAGCCATTCTTTGACTGGCTTTACGATATTTGTTCCTAATAATTGAATATCAAATTCCAGTGGAAGAGCTATGGAAATGGCCCAAGGTTCGTCTTTATGCCATCCATTTTTTTCTAAAAAATTAGCAATAGATGCAAGTGCATCATCTACATTATTCCAAATATCTGCTTTTCCTGCTGCCTGATAAGAGGTTGCATATTTTAACCAGGTGGATGGCATAAACTGACAATGACCACTTGCCCCAGCCCACTCTCCTTTAAAATCTTTTAAATTAACTTGGCCATTATTTAACATCTGCAAAGCCATAAATAGTTCATGGCGAAAGTAAGCGCTACGTCGGGGATCATAAGCTAAGGTAGCTAAAGATTGAATCACCGGAAAATTTCCTTTATAACGCCCATAACTCGTTTCAAGACCCCATATAGAAACAATAAAGCATGCATTAATTCCATATTGACGACTAATATTGTCAAGGGCCTCTTGATGACGGAGCCATTCTCGACGTCCTAATTGAATGCGATAATTATCTACGCGGGTATCACGATATTCTAGAAAGCTTAAACGTCTTTCTGGTTGGGTATGGTCTAAATGTAAAACACGAGGACTCGGAGAGTGAATGTTAAGAAATGCTTCATCAAATATAGCAGGCCTAATGCCTTGGGCAATAGCTTCTACTCTAAGCTCTGTAATAAATGTCTCCCAAGAGGAGGTGTTATCACCAAAAGCAGTTTGGCTTATTAAAAATAAGAATAAGATAGCTAATTTTTGGAGGATAATTTTCATGGGAATATTCTGCATTTATTTTAGCCAATTTTCAACTACCTATTTGACGTTAATAAAATTCAAGTGGGAATGGAAACCTGCGCATTGGCAAAAGACGTTAGAAGTTTACTAAGAACACGTCATGTCATGACCGCAACACATGGGTGATTTAATTTTCCCGCAACCATTGGGGCATGTAGCAACTTGAACTTGCGTGCCCTTTTCCGTTGAAATAGTATCGTTGACTAAAGCAGTATTACATTTGCTACAAGTTAACCCTTTAACACCCATACCACACTTTTCGCATTTGCATTCCATAATAATATCTCCTTAAATATTAGATTTAATAGGCAGGAAGAAATCCTCCCGCCTGCATTTTCCACATTTTAGCATAATGTCCGTTCATTTTTATTAATTTTTCATGCGATCCATCTTCTATAATCTGCCCTTTATCAAAAACCAATATTCTATCCATTTTTGACAAAGTAGATAATCGATGAGCGATAACAATAGTCGTTCTGCCATGCATTAATAAATGTAAGCCTTCCTGAATAAGTTTTTCCGTTACAGAATCTAAAGCGGAGGTAGCTTCATCTAAAATAAGAATGGGTGCATTTTTCAGCATGGCTCGTGCGATAGCAATTCGTTGGCGTTGTCCTCCGGATAATTTAATTCCTCTTTCCCCTACAAGAGATTGGTAGCCGTGATCAAGCTGAGTGATAAATTCATGGCAATGCGCTTTTTTTGAAGCGTCTATGACTTCTTTGTCGCTTGCATTAATTTCTCCATAGCGAATATTTTCCATTAATGTACGATGAAATAAGCTAATATCTTGGGGAATCATGGCAATATTTTTTCGTAAAGAAGCTTGGGTGACTTTACTAATATTTTGTCCATCAATTCGAATCTGACCTGATTCAACATCAAATAGTCGAAGTATAAGATTAACGAAAGTACTTTTCCCACTGCCAGACAAACCTACGAGTCCTATTTTTTGCCCAGGTTGCACGGTGACATTTTTATTTTTAAAAAGGTGTGCTCCTTCACCATAGTGAAAAGTGACTTCATCAAATTCAATGCAGCCCTGTGTAACCATCAAAGGTTTAGCATGAAGTCTATCTGTAATCTCATGTGGGGCAGAAATAATCGTTAATGC
>Ga0206830_1073_pt1 | contig 11749 bp, 8 predicted proteins | sample Alteio_BWOrgCont_76_FD_152884 | JGI IMG/M metagenome (GOLD analysis project Ga0206830, IMG submission 152884) | Enriched cells from forest soil in Barre Woods Harvard Forest LTER site, Petersham, Massachusetts, United States -... | ecosystem: Environmental > Terrestrial > Soil > Temperate forest > O... | reverse complement strand
AATGCAGCAAGTTTGGCAATTATCTCTGGAACAAGCACAAGCTATTTTAGATATGCGTCTACAGCGTTTAACAGCGCTCGAGCAACATAAAATTATGGAAGAGCATCAAGAGTTACAAGTTAAAATTGCTGATCTCAATGAAATTTTGGCTAAACCTACTCGTTTAATGCAAGTGATTCGGGATGAGTTATTAATAATAAAACAAGAATTTGGTGATAAGCGTCGCACAGAAATCACAGAAAATGAAGGTGATGTAAACATAGAAGATTTAGTGCCAGAAGAAGATGTGGTTGTCACTTTATCTCATGCAGGCTATGCAAAAACCCAACCATTAACTACTTATCAAGCTCAGCATCGGGGTGGTAAAGGCAAATCAGCGACTTCTGTCAAAGAAGAAGATTTTGTGGAACGTTTAGTCATTGCTAGTACTCATGACACCATTTTATGTTTTTCGAATTATGGCAAAGTTTATTGGTTAAAAGTATATCAGTTACCAGAAGGTAGTCGAAATGCTCGGGGTCGTCCTATCATTAATTTATTACCCTTGGCCGAAGGTGAAAAAATTCATGCTATTTTACCTGTTCGCCAATATTTTGCAGAAAAGTATGTCGTCATGGCGACTCAAAGAGGTATGGTGAAAAAAGTCTCGCTCGAGGCTTTCTCTCGTCCCCGCACCTCGGGCATTATTGCCATTGATTTAGCAGAGAAGGATCGCTTAATCGGTGTAGATATTTCCAATGGCAGCCAAGATATTATGCTGTTCACGGATGCAGGCAAAGTCATTCGTTTTCCTGAAATCAAAGTACGAGGGACAGGAAGAACAGCTCGTGGCGTGCGAGGAGTTAAGTTAAAAGAGAATCAAGCCGTGATTTCCTTAGTGGTTATTATCGATGGCGGTGATGTCTTAACAGCTACAGAAAGAGGATATGGCAAGCGAACTCCCGTGATAGATTATCGTATGACAGGACGTGGAGGCCAAGGTGTTATCGCTATCCAAGTGAACGAACGTAATGGTCGAGTGATTGGTGCTTTACAAGTAAACCCTCACGAAGAAGTCATGCTCATTAGTGATAAAGGCACGCTAGTACGTATGCCCGTGGACGAAATTTCTTTAGTCGGACGTAATACCCAAGGCGTACGATTAATCTCCTTGAGTAATGGAGAGATATTAGTCGGCTTAGAAAAAGTGGCTACACTGAATACACTGAAGGAGAATGAGAACGGATGACCCGGAAAGATCCTGTCATTACCGTAGATGGTGCTAGTGGTACGGGTAAAGGAGCAGTGAGCCAGTTACTTGCTACACGTTTAGGCTGGAAACTTCTTGATAGTGGCGCGCTTTATCGCGTTCTTGCCCTTGCTGCACAAAAACATGGTGTTTCTCTAGACAATGAAACCGCTCTGCAAGTATTGGGCGAGTATTTTGATGTGCAGTTTATTGCTTACGATTCACCTCTTCCTCGAATCTTACTAGAGGGAGAAGATGTCACAGAAACTATTCGTACCGAAAAAATGGGTAATGCTGCTTCTAAAATAGCTGCCCTTCCTGCGGTACGTTCCGCTTTACTGAATCGTCAAAGAGCCTTTCGGGAGTTTCCAGGGCTGGTAGCCGATGGTCGAGACATGGGTACAGTGGTTTTCCCCGATGCAGATACTAAAATCTTTCTAACAGCCAGTCCCGAAGAACGCGCTTTGCGCCGCTACAACCAGTTGAAGGAAAAAGCGATTAATGTTAACCTTAGCGACCTCGTGATGGAGCTTCGAGAGCGAGATAAGCGTGATCAAGAACGCACCATAGCCCCTTTAAAACCGGCAGAAGATGCTATTTGCATTCATACCGATCATTTAACGGTGGAAGAAGTGGTGGAAAGGATACTATCAGAAGTCTGATAGTAAAAGGCAAAGGATTGAATTTAAACTAACCGTTTTTTTAATTTTTAAAGGTTCGAAATATGAGTACTATGGGTGAAAGTTTTGCTCAATTGTTTGAAGAAAGCGTCACGAACGCAGCAATGGTCTCAGGTGCAATTGTTACAGCGACTGTAGAAAGAGTGGAAGGTAAATATGTCGTTGTCAGTGCTGGTTTTAAATCCGAATGTTATATCCCTATTGAACAATTTTACGACGATCGCGGCAATCTGGAAGTCAGTGTCGGAGATCAAGTCAAAGTAGCCTTAGAAACCATAGAAGATGGTTTTGGCAATACCCGTTTATCTCGCGACCGCGCTAGACGCAATGAAGCCTGGAGCCGTTTAGAGCAAGCTTATGAAACCAAACAACCTGTACGAGGCGTTATCTCGGGCCGTGTAAAGGGCGGTTTTACGGTAGAAATTGATAAAATTCGTGCCTTCTTGCCTGGCTCTTTAGTAGACACTAAGCCTATTAAAGATCCTGAATTTTTCGAAGGTAAAGAATTCGAATTTAAAGTGATTAAAATTGATGCTAAACGCAACAATATCGTCGTTTCTCGTCGTGCAGCATTAGAAGCAGAAACAGGCGTAGAACGCGCTGCGTTATTAGAAAATATTCATGAAGGCAATGAAATTAAAGGCATCGTGAAAAACATTACCGATTACGGCGCTTTCGTCGATTTAGGGGGTGTCGATGGCTTATTGCATATCACGGATATGTCGTGGAAGCGTATTAAACATCCTAGCGAATTACTTGCTGTAGGCGATGAAATTAAAGTAAGAGTGTTAAAAATCGATCGCGAATCCAACCGAGTTTCTTTAGGCATTAAACAATTAGGCGGCGATCCTTGGGTAGATATTAACCAACGTTATTCCGTCGGTATGCGCTTAAAAGGCCGTGTCACTAATGTCATGGATTATGGCTGCTTCGTTGAATTAGAAGAAGGTATTGAAGGTTTAGTACATGTATCCGAAATGGATTGGACTAATAAAAATATTAACCCTAGCAAAGTAGTTCATCTGGGCCAAGAGGTTGAAGTGGCTGTTCTAGAAGTCGACAATGAACGTCGTCGTATTTCACTGGGTGTCAAACAATGCACGGTCAATCCTTGGGAAGAATTTGCTAAACATCATGAGAAAAATGAACACATCAAAGGTAAAATTCGTTCTATCACTGATTTTGGTATCTTTATCGGGTTGGAAGGCGGTATCGACGGTTTAGTCTATGCATCAGATATTTCTTGGAGTGAAACAGAAGCGCAAGAAGCTCTGCGTAAATTCCAGAAAGGTGATGAATTAGAAGCCGTTATTTTAACCATTGATCCTGAACGTGAACGTATTGCCTTAGGATTGAAACAACTCGCGGACGATCCATTATCCAGTTACTTAACTGCAAATGAAAAAGGAAATTCTGTCGCAGGTAAAGTTATTGAAGTGGATGCAAAGCGCGCAGTAGTCGAATTAGCGGAAGGTGTGCAAGGTATATTACGTGGAGTAGATCTTGCGCATGAAAAAGTAGAAGATGTGCGTGAGCGCTTAAATGTGGGCGATACGGTAGAAGCAAAAGTAATGGGCATGGATCGTAAAGCTAATGCCATTACCTTATCAGTTAAAGCAAAAGATCCTAAAGCAAAAGTAGTTAAACCACGTAAGAAAAAGGCTACTGCAGGAACAACTGCAACAGGCAAAAAATCTGAGGGTGGTATTAAAGCGACTTTAGGGGACATCTTTAAGGAACATATGAATAACCAAGAGTCCGAAGAAGGGGAAAAAGACTAAAAAAATATGCGGATCTTATATTATATTTTTTTATTAGCCGTAGTGATTGTTGGGACAATATTTGCAGCATTAAATCTGCAAGTGGTTTCAGTAAATTACTACCTCGGTGAACGATCAATGCCATTAGCACTGCTAGTGGCATTGAGTTTTTTTGCGGGTTGCCTAATAGGATTTATGATGGGTCTGTGGTTATTGTTAAAGTCTAAAATCAAGCAGTTTCGTCAAAAACGTCAAAAAAGTAGCAATTAACCTATTTCTGTGATAGAATTGATCAAATTTTATCAAAGGTAACTAATCATGCTTAAACAGCATTTTCCACGCCATCCAGGTTTTGTAGGAGAATTTCATCATAATAGTCCTCGCGAGTCATTTCAATCGAGTGTAAATGATGAATCAGAAAGTTTATCTGGTCAGGGTCCTGGTTTTGTAAGCGAGATTAAGATATCTCCGGAAGAAAAGAGCCCAGGAGATGCAAAACATTCTCCAAGCAGCATGCATAAAAAAACAACGAAAGAAGATGAAGTAGTTAAGAGTTGTTGTTGTGGTTTATGGAAAATGAAAAATAAAAAACGTAGTACAATTGAAGTTCAGGTAGATAATCTGGATGATTTGCGTGAGCCAGCGAGGTTCGCTTGGAAGTAAATGTGTTAAAAAGTATATCAGATGGGGTGGGTATAGCGGGCGTCATACTCGTTCTACTCGCCTATTTCTTCATTAACACTAATCGTGTTTCCTCTCAAAGTATCTCTTATCTCGTTTTAAATTTCCTAGGTGCCTGGTTAATCTTATTTTCGTTACTTTTTCACTGGAATTTATCTTCAGTGCTCATTGAAATTGCTTGGATTATCATCAGCTTACTGGGTTTTTACCGCTTAATAATTCGTTAACAATTCTACTGTAGAATAAATAATACACACATTATTCGGGAATACGGTATGCCGTTACCTAGCAATAAATATAATAAAAATAGATATACCCGCCATCCTCTTTGGCACTGGGTTGGCAGACCTTTATTTCGTCGATTAGCCTATGTAGCCACTGCTGTATTGTCTGTAGTTTCGATTATTCCATTAAGTTTAAAAATGCTATGGAATCTATGTAATTTTAAATTTAAAGCCGCTGCAAAAAATTTTCTTGCCGTCATAGTAGCTCCTCTTGGAATGGTCCTTATTTCAATTGCGAGTATTTTTTTCCCCTCTAAAGTAGGCGGTTATTTAGTGAAATGGGGGGTTCTTCCCGCTGCACAGTGTAAAAAAAAGGAAAAGCCTCGTATCAAGGAATTTTTAGATAGTAGAAATGGGGCTAGCATATATCAACTTTTTTTTAACCCCAATGGTTCTGCTGTAATTCCAGGTGATAACGAGAAGGCTGTATTTAAAATAAAATATTTCAATTACCCCGGTACATTTTTATTTCCAAAGATAAAAGATAATAACAATTCTAAGAATTTAAAAGATTTAAAGTGTACCTCGCCAGACTCAGTTGTAAGATTAGTTAATGCAGGAATTAAACAAGTATATGAATTGAAAGGTAAGAAAGACTGGTCATGGGTAAGCAATAAGTTGCATTTTTATGGTCACTCGCTTGGGGGAGGTGTGGCTTTACAAGTCGCTGCGCATTTTAAAGTAGAGCATGATGTAGATATTAACGTTTTTTGTGATCGAACTTTTTCTTCTATCAAAGATGTCGCTGCAGAATGGATTAATCGCTTGACGGGATTACCACAGAGCTATGGCAGAATCTTAGCTTCTACTGTTTTATTTGCTGCAGGTAATTGGAATTTAGATTCCATGGCAGCGGTTAAAAAATTAACCCCAAAGTTTCTAAAATATGTCAATGTGGGGCATATAAATCAAGAAGAAGAGGAGGATAACCTCAAGTGGTTTGAAAAGTTATTTAAAGAGGATGCTGATAAAATCATTTTAAATGGTTCTACTTTAGCAGATGGAATTGAAGCTTCTGAGTATGCTGATCTGAAAAAGCGGGGGCGCCTTGTAGTGGGTAAAAAGAGGACTTTCTCATCAACAGAAGAAGAGAATGATTACCATGCTCGAAACACGTTTGAGTCGATGATGCTGTTTTGCGGTAGGAGAGTTGGCTATGATCCGAAAATCCTATTTAGGGGTTTTAAACATCTCCCAGATTTTTATCAAAAATTGGAGCGCGGACATGAGGTTTATTGTCAGAAAAGGAACGGTTATTTAGATGATAGTCATGCAACTTTTGCGGTTGCGCCTGCTTCTCATATGGATAGTCTTAAGAGGCTTTTTGTTAAAAACGAAAAAGATCCAAGCTCATGTTCAAATGTATCTGCTTTTTCTTTCTTCTATCAAGACCTCCTTGATCAGGCCTCATCCGCCCACGGGGCCACCTTCTCCCGAACCGGGAGAAGGAACAGCGGCTAATCCCAGGTTAGGGTCCCGCCAGTTTGGTACTCGGTAACGCGTGTTTCGAAGAAGTTCTTTTCCTTTTTCAAATCCATGACTTCACTCATCCAGGGGAAAGGATTCGTGGCATTCGGATATTGAATAGGTAAGCCGATTTGTGTGGCGCGGCGGTTAGCAATAAATTGCAGATACTCTTTAAACATTTCTGCATTTAAGCCTAAAATACCTCTTGGCATGGTATCCACAGCATATTCATATTCTAGGTCCACACCACTTCGGATCATATCAATTGCTTCTTGCTTAAAAGCTTCTGTCCATAGATGCGGATTTTCAATTTTAATTTGATTAATTACATCAATACCGAAATTCAAATGCATGGATTCATCACGTAAAATATATTGAAATTGCTCAGCTGTTCCTGTCATTTTATTACGTCTGCCCATAGAAAGTACTTGAGCAAATCCGACATAAAAGAAAATGCCTTCAAAAACAATATAAAAAGCAATTAAATCACGCAATAATCGCTGATCATTTTCATGCGTGCCTGTATGAAAATTAGGATCGGCTAAGCTATGTGTATAGGGCAATGACCAAGCAGCTTTTCGTGCAACAGAAGGCACTTCACGATACATATTGAATACTTCAGCTTCATCCATACTTAAACTTTCAATGACGTGTTGATAAGCATGCGTATGCAAAGCTTCTTCGAAAGCCTGACGTAAAAGATACTGACGGCATTCAGGATTGGTAATATGTCTGTATAAAGCCAATACTAAATTATTAGCGACTAAAGAATCTGCTGTAGAAAAAAACCCTAAACTACGTTTAATAATTAAACGTTCATCGTCTGTTAAACCATTGGAATCTTTCCATAGCGCAATATCAGCTGACATATTAATTTCATTGGGCATCCAGTGATTAGCACAAGCATCTAAATACTTTTGCCAGGCCCATTTATATTTAAAAGGTACTAATTGATTCAAATCTGCTCGGCAATTAATAATTCGTTTGTCATCTACTTGAACGCGGGCAGCGCCCATTTCTAATTCTAGACCGGTAGCTCTCATGTTTATATTCTCCTAATCATTTATTGACACGCTTCACACGTGGGGTCTTCAATGAGGCAGGCTTTTGGTTCCAGGACTGCATTCAATGCTCCATCGTGGAGGGTCGATTTTTCTGTGTTTGTTGCACCCAAACTGCGTAGATAGTAAAAAGTTTTTAAACCTCGCAACCATCCCAATCGGTATAAACTATCTAATTTTTTCCCTGAAGGTTGTAGCATGTATAAATTCAGCGATTGGGATTGATCTATCCACTTTTGACGTCTGGAACCTGCTTCTACTAACCATGTAGCATCTACTTCAAAAGCAGTGGCATAGAGATTTTTTAATTCATCTGGAATGCGGCTGATTTTACTTAGGCTGCCATTATAATATTTTAAATCATTAATCATGACATCGTCCCACAAGCCATACTGTTTTAAATCCGCAACTAAATAAGGATTAATGACCGTAAATTCACCCGACAAATTGGATTTAACAAAAAGATTTTGATAGGTCGGTTCAATGGATTGCGATATGCCACAAATGTTAGCAATAGTTGCCGTAGGGGCAATAGCTAGCACATTAGAATTACGCATGCCAGTTTTAACGCCTTCGCGCAAAGTATTCCAGTCAAGCGTTTGTGAACGATTTTGTTCGAGATATTTTCCGCGATGTTTTTGTAAAATTTCAATAGAATCAATCGGAAGAATACCTTTGCTCCAGAGTGAGCCTTCAAAAGAAGAATACGCGCCTCGTTCTTTGGCTAGGTTCATGGAGGCTTCAATTGCATAATAGCTGATTAATTCCATAGAATAATCCGCAAATTCAACAGCCTCATTGGAAGCATAGGGTGTACGTAACAGATATAAAGCATCTTGAAAGCCCATAATGCCTAAACCAATAGGACGATGTTTTAAGTTAGAACGTCTCGCCTGTGGGACTGAATAATAATTAATGTCAATGACGTTATCCAACATGCGAATGGCAGTTTTAATCGTTTTTTGAAGTTTACTCTTGTCTAGTCCTGCTTCTGTCATATGTGCACGTAAGTTTACACTTCCTAAATTGCATACGGCAATTTCTTCAGCAGAAGTATTCAGCGTAATTTCTGTGCAAAGATTTGAGCTATGCACAACACCGATATGTTGCTGTGGAGAGCGTAAATTACAGGGATCTTTAAAAGTAATCCAAGGATGACCGGTTTCAAAAAGTAAAGTGAGCATTTTGCGCCACAAGGAAGTGGCGGGTAATTTCTTGAAGTTTCTGATTAAACCTTGATCTGCTTTCGTTTCATAATCTTTATAAGCTTCTTCAAAATCTTTTCCATAAAGATCATGTAATGTAGGTACTTCATCGGGTGAGAATAACGTCCACTCTTGATTTTCTGCTACACGTTTCATGAATAAATCGGGGATCCAGTTGGCTGTATTCATGTCGTGGGTACGGCGACGTTCATCGCCTGTGTTTTTACGTAATTCTAAGAATTCTTCAATATCTTTATGCCAGGTTTCAAGGTAGCCGCACACAGCGCCTTTACGCTTGCCACCTTGATTAACGGCAACCGCAGTCGCATTTGCTACACTCAAAAATGGCACGACTCCTTGCGATTTACCATTGGTACCCTGAATGTGCGCGCCGAGTGCGCGAACGTTTGTCCAATCGTTGCCTAATCCACCGGCATATTTAGAAAGCAAGGCATTGTCTTTGATGGCCCCGTAAATACCATCTAAGTCATCAGGCACAGTGGTAAGAAAGCAGCTAGAAAGCTGGGGTCTCAGTGTGCCAGAGTTAAATAAAGTAGGCGTTGAGCTCATAAAGTCAAACGAGGAGAGTAACCGATAGAACTCAACCGCCCATTTTTCTTTTTCCTTTTCTTCTAATGCTAATCCCATAGCCACTCGCATAAAAAATGCTTGCGGTAATTCAAATCGAACACCATGAGAGTGAATAAAATAGCGATCGTATAAAGTTTGTAAGCCTAGATAGGTAAATTGTGAGTCGCATTCTGGCTGTAGAGCAGCGCCTAGCTTATCAAGATCATAGGTTTTGAGCCGAGGATCTAATAACTCTAAAGCGATACCTTTATCGATATAATTTTTAAAGTATTCCGACTCATTGGTTTTTAAAAAGTCGAAGGCTTCTTCTCGGAGATTATCTAACAATAGACGTGCGGCTACTGTTGTATAATTCGGTTCTTTTTCAATTAACGTGCGGGCTGACATAATCAGTGCTCGAGCGACTTCACTTTCTGGCACTTTATCGAACAGATTGCGCTTTACATCTTCTAAAATAAGCTCAGCAGATACATGCGATAATCCTGCACAAGCTTTTTCTATTTGGGCACGCAGTTTTTCGGGGTTCAAAGAGGCAGTGCTGCCATCTTGTAAGGTAATGGATATTTGTAGGGGGTCTGAAGCGGCGTCTTGTTCTTTTTGTTTCTCTTCACGAATTTTTCGTCGTTCTTCACGATAGAGTACGTAGGCACGGGCTACTTTATGCTCACCTGTACGCATTAAGGCCAATTCTACTTGGTCTTGTATGTCTTCAATGTGGATAGTGCTTCCAATAGGTAAACGACGGTGAAAGACATGGGTAATATTGTTCACTAAGTCAGATACTTGTTTTTCAACACGGTCTGATTTTGCAGCAGCTTGTCCTTCTACGGCTGAGAAAGCTTTTCTGACAGCAATGGTTATTTTATTGGCATCAAAGGGGGTGACAGTACCGTTACGTCTAATTACTTTGGGTTCACCAGGTGCCATTGAACTGATTTCAACGATTCTATTTTCCATGGGTAATCTCCCAGCGTTTTATTGAATTTTCTATGACTTTCAAGAAGTAGCCCATATTGGCCAACACCACAACATATAGGTGTATAGTCTCCTTAACACAACAAGATAATGGATCTTCTCATTTCTGGCAAGGGGAGATCTGATCCAAAAAAAAGAGGGCAGCGCGCTAGCCCAGGCGTAGTGCGCTGTGAGAGAAAATGCAAGAGGATGAGAAAATTTTTTTATTGGATAGAACACATGCTTGGGCATCGGGAGATTCGTTGTCGCATAGAAGCCGGTTTTTCGAGTGGTTGGGCAAAAACAGAGTATCTTCCAAGATGCTGAATGTCTGCTTTGGGTAAGGGATTTTCTTCCAAATAATTAATTACCTTAGAAAGAGAAGCCGCTCTATTGGCAGCTGTTTTCTCTTCTTTTAAAATTTGATTGAAAACGCCATTAAGATTAACCTCGAGTGCGCCGAATCCAAGCACTTGTGCTAACTCATCGCCAAGGAGGGGTCTTCCTACAGTGACCATCATTTGACTAGAGCATACGCTGAAAGCGACTCCAGCGCTTAGTTTTAAAAATCGCCCAAATTTTTCTGGGTGTTGATAGGTGTCTTTTAAAGTATTAATCGGATGCTGGCAGAGTTGAATAAGAGCTGAAATAAAATCTTGTAGTAGTTCTAATAAAATAGGCACGACATTATTAAAAAAATTGTGAGTGGAAAGATAATAAAGAGTGCCAGATACTGCACCGCCCACACTGCCTAATGCGAATTTTTGAGAATTATCTAAATGATCGAGCGAACTACCGCCTAAATAGAATATGACATTTAAGCCATCAAATCCTTTTTTAGTAAAAACATAAAAAGCAATTGCTGCTATTAAAATGGCGGAGCCTTCTTGTGCAGGGGCAAGAGCATACACTCTGAGATGATCTCGTGTGGTTCTCTTCCTAAAGAAATCAGTGGAAGGTAGGTGGACGTTTCTTTCTCCGAAAGATTTTAATAAGGTAGAAATATGAGGGGCAGTGACTGGTCCTGGATGTTCTGTACACATCTGATTGAAATTATTGATAAATCCTTGCGTTAAATAGCGTAATTGATTAGCCATTTTTCTCTGCGCTCGCATGTCTTTATCAAACAGCAACTCTACTCTTCGAACGCCATTAATCACGGCAGGGTAACGAGTTACACAGGTTTGTACAAAGCTTAAAAGTCCGGCAACAATAGCGATTGCTTCAGTTATCCACTTACAGGCTTCATAAGAAGTCGCTGCAAAAGGAAGAGCAGCATCAATACCCGTCAATAAAAAGGAGATATTGGCGATCAGTTTTTTTGCGGTGAGGTTAGGGTGTTGAAAATTAGTTTTTAATTTATCCAGGGCATTGGGAAAGGAATCTCGTAACACATAAACATTGACGGCAATGGAGGAAAGTAAATTAATAATAGACTGCGCTTGAATATCAGGTGGAAAGCTATTCCATAACTCTTTGCTGAGATTGGCAGGCTTTGTTTTGGAGGGTGCGCAAAAGGCATTAATAGCGCCTGGAATAGTAGCTACTGTCAGAGCAAAATTGTAAGCAAGATCTTTTAAAAAAGACTTAATGGGTTCTTTGGGAGGAGGTGGGGTAAAGTTATCAGGATTAAGTACAATTTTTTGTTCTGCACTTTGCCATTTAGTCGTTATGATGAGATGTTGCTTCGATTCAGAGTGCTTTACAGTTATTTCTTCATCTGTATCTGCTAGTATTTCAATAGTGAAATGCTCTAGTGAAGGTGTGCGATGGAATTTTATTTCTGGTTGTTCTTGTTTTCCGTCCAAATAGAATAAATCTAAAACATCTAATTCAGT
>Ga0206830_1072_pt1 | contig 12047 bp, 6 predicted proteins | sample Alteio_BWOrgCont_76_FD_152884 | JGI IMG/M metagenome (GOLD analysis project Ga0206830, IMG submission 152884) | Enriched cells from forest soil in Barre Woods Harvard Forest LTER site, Petersham, Massachusetts, United States -... | ecosystem: Environmental > Terrestrial > Soil > Temperate forest > O... | reverse complement strand
GTTTGTGGCACTTGCGCCGCGGAGAATTTGGTGTGGCTGAAGGATATTTTCAGAAGGCCATTAAACGGCTGACGCACCGCAATCCAAATCCTCACGATGGATCGGCGTACTATCATCTGGGCCTGTGCCTGAGACATTCTGGCCGGGATGATGAGGCGTACGATGCTTTGTATAAGGCCACCTGGAACCAGGCGTGGGCACCGGCGGCGCTTCATGTGCTGTCGGAGATCGATTGCTCGCGCAGAGACTGGGAGCGGGCGCTGGAACACGTCCGGCGGTCGTTGCGGATGAATTCGGACAATCTGCGCGCACGCAATTTGAAGGTGATGATTTTGCGCCGGATGGGGGAAACCGATGTTGCTGAAAAACTGCTGAACGAGACACTGAGGATGGACCTGCTGGATTGGTGGGGGCATCACTTGAATGACGGAGAAGTTCCAGGCGATTTGCAGGTGCGCCTCGACCTGGCCCATGATTTTGCGCGAGCCGGGTTTTTTAAGGAAGCGATCAAACTTCTTGGCGCGGATTTGCCGGGTACGTCCCACGTTGTGGATGGCAAGTGGAATGTCGCAAACACTTCGCTGCCGGATCAAAGCTGGGGTGCGCTGCCGCTGGTGCATTACACGCTGGGCTGGCTTTATGAGCGTGCCGGGATGGACAGTTCCGCGATAAAAGAATTCAAACGCGCGGCAGCGTGTGCTCCGGATTATTGTTTTCCGGCGCGGCTGGAAGAGATTGCGGTGCTGGAGGCGGCGATGCGGGTCAACCCTGCTGACGCGCGGGCGCCGTATTATTTGGGAAACCTGCTTTATGACCGGCGGCGTCATGTGGAGGCGATCCGGCTGTGGGAGCGCAGCGCCAAACTGCATCCGGAATTTTCGATTGTCTGGCGGAATCTGGGTATTGGGCGATTCAACATTCTCAAAAAACCGGCGCAAGCCCGGGCGGCGTACGAGCGGGCATTCAAGGCCAATCTGGATGATGCGCGGCTGTTGTTCGAGCGGGATCAGCTTCACAAACGGCTGGGTGAAAGACCTGAACACCGTTTGCGGGAACTGGAAAGATATCTCCGGCTTGTGGAACAGCGTGATGACCTGAGCGTGGAGCTCTGTGCGTTGTACAACCAGACCGGGCAGCACCGGAAAGCGGAGGAGATTCTGGCCCGTCGCAAGTTTCAGCCGTGGGAGGGTGGCGAGGGAATGGTGTTGGGCCAGTATGTGCGCACACAACTGGCGCTGGGTCGTGAGGCGCTGGCGCAAAAGGATTCTGTGCGGGCGGCCGGTCACTTTGAGCGGGTGCTGGCGGTGCCGGAAAATCTGAGCGAAGCGAGGCATCTGTTGGCGAACCAGAGTGATGTTCATTACTGGCTGGGGCTTGCCCACGCCGCCCGGCGGCAGAATGAAAAGGCGCGGCAGTACTGGCTGGCAGCGGCTAATTTCAAAGGTGATTTTCAGGAGATGAGCGTGCGCACATTTTCCGGAATGACACTTTATTCGGCATTGTCATGGAAGGCATTGGGCCAGCGCGCCAAAGCAACCGGTTTAATGCGGGGATTGCTGGAATATGCCATCAAGCTCGGAAAGGCGAAGGCCAGGATCGATTATTTTGCGACGTCGTTGCCGACGATGTTGTTGTTTGACGATGATCTGCAATTCCGGCAGGAGACGGCGGCGTTGTTCCTGCAGGCGCAGGCGCGACTGGGATTGGAGCAGGTGTCGCGAGCCCGGAGATTGTTGCGGACCGTTTTACATCGCGACCCTAATCATGCGCCGGCCGCCGATCTTTTGGCCGGCATAAAAAAGAATTAAAAATAAAATGTTCAAGTTTCTTCACTGAACGATATCGAAAGACTGGCCCGATTGAATTTGAAAACATCACATCACTTATGATGAAAGCCCCATCACATCGCATCGCCGTACGCCAGATGCAGGGCTTTGACGCGTATCATCTGGGCAATGAAGAGATTGAACTGGCGGTGGTGCCGGCATTGGGGGCGAGGCTTATTTCGTTGAAGAATCTGCGGACGGGACGGGAATGGATGTGGCATCCGCCCGGTGGGTTGAAACTGTTCCGGAACCGTCCGGGAGATGATTTTTCAAACAGCCCGCTGGCAGGGATGGATGAGTGCCTGCCGACGATCACGCCCTGTTCGTGGCAGGGGTTGGAACTGCCGGATCATGGCGAGGTCTGGAACGCGCCATGGCAGGTGGATGCCGGAGCCTGGGAAAACGGGATATTGAAAACTTCCATCCGGCTGAAACTTTTTCCGTTTGAATTCGAGCGCGCGATTGAACTGAACGGGAATGAAATCCTGATCAGCTACCAGTTGAACAACCGGAGCACCGAAAAACGACATTTTCTGTGGGCCGTTCATCCCTTGTTGCGATTGGAGGCGGGTGACCGGCTGGAACTGCCGGATTCGACCCGGGCCCTGCTGAATGGCGCGATGTGGGTGGATGCAGTCGATACGGCGGTGCCGGAACGCGGCCACGCCAAAATGTTTGCCGCGCCGGTGAGCGATGGGCGGTCCGCAGTGGTCAATCCAGGCACCGGCGACCGGCTGGAATTCTTCTGGAATCCGGCAGAAAATAACACGCTGGGATTGTGGCTGACGCGCGGTGGCTGGCACGGGCACCACCATTTTGCATTGGAGCCGATGAATGCCGACACCGATGCGCTTCCACAGGCAGTGGAACGGAATCGTTGTGGCGTGGTGCCGGCGCACGGCAGTTTAAACTGGCAAATCCGAATCCGGGCAGGGGCTTGATAAAAATTGGAATGACCACAGAATATTGCTTCTGAATTTATGACCCATCACCGTATTAATCTTGGTCACTATGTGGCGTTTTTTTTGATGTGCGCGGCGCCATCGGTTTTTGCCGGAACAATCTGGTTGTCTTCTTTGGACCTGAATCAAATGACCGCGGGCTGGAGCAATGCCAAGGCGGATCGCGATATAACGGGCCAGCCGATCAGCATCGCCAGACAAACATTTGATCACGGAGTGGGCACTCATGCGACGAGCAAGTTCCGGGTGGATGTCGGCGGCCAGGCGTCACGTTTCATGGCGGAGGTGGGGGTGGATGACAGCGCAGGCGGGCAGGGCAGTGTTGAATTCATCGTCGCGGGGGATGGCAAGACTTTATGGCGTAGCGGCGTGATGACCGGCGGTCAGCCAGCCAAAGCGGTGGACGTGAATCTCAATGGGGTCAAGACGCTGACCTTGCGTGTCACTGATGGTGGTGATGGGGAGGGAAATGATCACGCCGACTGGGCGGATGCCAGGATTGTCATGGCGGATGAGGCGGTGAATCCAACGGCCCTGCCACCAAATGAAACTTTCAACGTTGCCACCAAAAGCTTCAACCTGAAATTTGAGATCGGCGATGACGGACGGCTTTATCAACACGCGGTGGACACGGCGAATGTGAAGCTCGAGCGCGCGGATGAAAGCTACCCGCAGGCGGGGGACGGTTACATCTGGGAGCCGGCATTGCAAGTGATTCATGCGGACGGAAACACTTCGACGGCGCTGGTCTATGACGGCATTACGCGGACAAACGACGAGACGGGACGCGAGCTAACTGACATCCAATTGCACGACCCGGCGTATCCGTTGCAGGTGACGCTGCATTTCCTGGCCGACCGCGATCGCGATGTCATCGAGCAATGGACGGAGATCGTGGATCATGAATCCGGCCCGGTGACGCTGGAGCGGATGGCTTCCACGGCGTTGTTGCTGCCATCCACGAATGTATTCCTGACGCATTTCTTTGGCGATTGGGCCAAGGAGATGTTGTCGCCGATCACAGAGCAGATCACGCCGGGCACGAAAGTCTTGGATTCCAAAATCGGCGTCCGTGCGGATCAATTTCAAAATACATCCTTTGTGCTTTCGCTGGACGGTCCGCCGCAGGAGAACAGCGGGCGGGTGCTGGCGGGTTCGCTGGAGTGGTCCGGGAGTTTTCAATGCGCATTCGATGATGATGGCGACAGCATCCGGGCGTTGTGCGGGGTGAATCCATTTGCATCGGCATATCACCTGGAACCCGGCGAAACGTTCAACACGCCAAGGATGATCTGGGCCTGGAGCACGAATGGACTGGGTGAGATGAGCCGCAATCTACATAAATGGGCGCGCGATTATGGCATGCGCGACGGGCACAAAGTCCGCACGGTGTTGTTGAACAACTGGGAGGCGACGGGCTTCAATTTTGATTTTGATCGAATCGTGGGACTTTACGATCCGGCCAAGGCCATCGGTACGGAGTTGTTTCTGCTGGATGACGGATGGTTCGGCAATAAATATCCGCGGGTCAACGATCATGCGGGTCTGGGTGACTGGCAGCCAAACCGCGCGCGCCTGCCGGCTGGTCTGGCACCATTGGCGGCGGAGGCGGTGAAACGTGGTCTGCGATTTGGCATTTGGATGGAGCCTGAGATGGTGAATCCCAAGAGTGAACTGTATGAGCAGCATCCTGATTGGGTGATTTCACAGCCGAAGCGGGAACTGGAACTTCAGCGCAATCAACTGGTGCTGGACCTGACACGGCCCGAAGTCCAGGCATTTGAATGGCAATCCATCCAGAACATCCTGGGCGTGCCGGACATCAGTTTTGCGAAATGGGACTGCAACCGTTACCTGACACAACCGGGATCGACTTATCTGGCACCCGACCGGCAATCGCATTTATGGATTGATTACGTCAAGGCGCTGTATGTCTTGATGGACAAGACGGCCACGACGTTCCCAGACACCGAACTGATGCTTTGTTCCGGCGGTGGCGGACGGGTGGATTATGGCGCCTTGAAATATTTCAATGAATTCTGGCCGAGCGACAACACCGACCCGACATTGCGGGTGCCGATGCAGTGGGATTATTCCTATTTCTTCCCGCCGATGGCCATCTGCGGCCATGTAACCCACTGGGGCAACCGGCCGATGCATTTTGCGTGCAGCGTGGCGATGAGTGTGCGGTTCGGCATGGACCTGGACTTGAACAAACTGTCAGCAGAAGACAAGGCCATCTGCACCGGAGCCATCAGCGCGTACAAAAAAATTCGTGACGTGACACAATTAGGCGACCTATACCGATTGGAGGATCCGCATGGCAATTACCGCGGCGCGCTGGACTATGTCTCGACCGACCGGACGCGGGCAGTGGTCTTTGCTTTTCAATTGCAGGACGGTCCGCAATCACCAGTGCATCCGCAGGGGCTTGATTCGACGCGGAATTACACGGTGCACGAACTCAATCCAGTTCCGGGACGGGCGGCGATGCCGCAGGAAGGCAAGACTTTCACCGGCGACGAACTGATGCACGATGGCATCGTGCCTTCGTGCCGGAACGCGGTGGAAGCTTCGGTCATGGAACTTGACCAGTAATACCGGTCGGGGCTGCGGCATAAAAAATCAAACCAGATAAATTGGATTCGTATGTTATTTTTGATCAAGCGGCCGGTGGCGGGGATTTTCTTTACACTGGCAGCATCAGTTGGCGCCAACGCTGCCGATATCAGTTCATGGTCCGTTTCGTCACCGGACGGACTGTGCGCGATTTCGATATCGCTGGGTACGGGTGGTGATTTGACTTATGAAGTTTCGCGGGACGGCAAGGTGGTGATTCCGGCGTCGCCGATGGGATTACGCCGCGATGACGAGCCGTTTGAAAGCGGGCTGAAGCTTGAGCATGCAGGCGACGTCAGGACGCAGCGGGAAAAATATGAACTGTTTGCCGGCACCCAGCCGCATGTGGATCATGTCTTGAACCATCGCACCCTGGATTTTCACAACCCAAACCATGCGGCGATCGATATTGAACTGGCGGCGGGCAACGAGGGGGTGGCTTTTCGCTATTGCTTTCCCGGTCATTCCAGCAAGGTTCGGGTGGTGGAGTCGGAATTGACCAGTTTCACGGTACCTGTGAATTCCAGCGGCTGGATGCAGCCGTATCATGCGGCGGGTCCGTACACGCCGGCGTATGAAGATTTTTTCTTCCATGTGTCGCCGGGCGATCCGCCGCCGGATTCGCGCCAGAAAGCGAGGGGTTGGGCGTTTCCGGCTTTGTTCCATGTGCCGGATGCCGATACGTGGGTGTTGCTGACAGAAGCCGGTACGGATCCGTCTTATTGTGCGTGTCATTTGAGTACGAACTGCGCGGGCGGGGTGTATCGCATCGCATTTCCGCTGGCGGACGAGACAACCCAGGGTTACACGAACAAGTTCGGTCCGGAACCGCGTTTCACGCTGCCGTGGACTTTGCCGTGGCGGGTAATAGTGCTGGGCAAAGAGGCAGGTGATATCGCGACCGGGACATTGGTAACGGACCTGTCGGCACCGTCGCGCATCGCAGACACTTCGTGGATCAAGCCTGGCCGCGCTTCCTGGGGATGGTGGTCATATCCAGACGGTCCATTCACAGAACAGATGTTCAATCAGTTTACGGATTTTGCGGCGAAAATGGGGTGGGAATATACATTGTTCGACGCGGGCTATTGGAAACCGGGGCTGAAACCAATCGCGGTGCACGCGCTGGCGAAGGGAGTGATGCCGCTGACGTGGAATTATGCGGGCGATTTCTATGATCCAAAAAAACGCGCGAAAATACTGGATCAAATGGCTGATGCCGGAGTTCGTGGTGTGAAGGTGGATTTCTGGTGTTCCGACCGGCAGGAAACCATTGCAGCACAACAGGCCCTGATGAAGGAGGCGGCTGAACGGCACATGGTGGTGAATTTGCACGGTTGCACGATTCCTCGCGGCTGGCAGCGCACATGGCCCAATGTCTTGTCCACGGAAGCTGTCCTCGGGAATGAAAGTTATTTCTACGAACCTCGTTACACCCAAAAAGCGGCGGAGTTGGATACGGTTTTGCCCTTCACGCGGAACGCAGTGGGGCCGATGGATCTGACGCCGGTGGCGATTTCACCAAAGAAATATGGGCGGACAACGACGGCCGCGCATGAACTGGCGACGGCAATCATCTTCACCTCTGGGATTATCCATTATGCGGACAAGCCGGAAATGTTTGAATCACTGCCACCAGAGGCGTTGCAGATTTTCAAGGATGCGCCGGCACGATGGGATGAGACGCGGTGTTTGATCGGTGAGCCGGGCAGGGTGGCTGTTTTTGCGCGGCGTTCAGGAAAGAGCTGGTTCATCGCGGGCATTAACGGATCGGATGAACCGGTGCCGGTGAACCTTGATTTGTCAGCTTTTGTGCAATTCCCCAAAAGAATACTGGTTGCCGAAGGTGCCGACTCGGCCATGCAGGTTTCGGCCACGTCTCAAGCGGCCGAACCGGCATGGCAGCACACGATTCCGGTGCGCGGGGGATTCATCCTGCGGTTGGATGGATCTTATTGATGTTTTTTGGAGCACCATTGGGTGCTGAACTGCCAGCCGCATGACGTGCCGGTAATTCGCCTGCACTTGCACAGGGGCATGGCTGGCGAAAATCACCAGTGCGCTGAATCAACACTGGCAAAAGAGAAATGCCAATAAGAAAAATCAGCCGTTAAATGGAATATCAGGTGGAAACACAGGTAAATTGGTTTGAGTAGCCGATGCGTGAAATTTTCACGCAAAACGCGTGGAGTTCACGCATTGCCAAAAAGCAAAACTGTGGATTCATTGGCAAATTGCGCTGGCATGGCCGATGCTAAAGCCAGCCCTATGAAAGCCAAAGCCCTGATTCTTTCTCTATCGCTGGCAGTAACCCTATTTGAAAACGTTGCCGGAGTTTTATGGTGCTTTGGAAAGTTCTTTTTGCGCCCGTTTAATGATGACAGCCAAATCTACATTCATCGCTTTGGCAACCCGCAGGACGGTTTCCAATGAAGGAATTCTATGTCCTTTTTCCATGTAACCGATGGCTTGTTGAGACAGCCCCGATTGTTGGGCAACCGCGTATTTGGACAAACCGCGCCGTTCCCGCTCCTCTTTGAGAAGCTGAATGATCTTTTCGCATTCGGCATGGCTGGCTTTGGCCGGAGACATGCGGCAAGTCTGCGCGAAAAGCGTTTGACAGCGTTACTTCCCAGTTGTTACCTTTCTGAAGATCCGAAATTATGAAAATAATCATCCGAAATCTGCTGGCGGCAATGTTATTGGTGGCCGGTTCACTTCAAACCCACGCGCAAGGCACGCTCGTTTATGATCAAGAATCTGCTACAGGGCCAACCTCCCCGGACGGAATTGACTTTTTAAACATTCAAGATTACGAATCCTTGACGCAATCATTTGTTCCAGAACTTTCAGCGATTGGATTTGTCCAATTGGAATTTACCGACGTGCCGAACAATGGAAATAATGGTGCGACAGTTTATGTCAATTTATATGAAGGTTCACCAACCCCCAGATTAGCCACATTGATTGCTTCTACCGTTTCTGTATATATGCCTAATGGATTTGGCGAAACTACTGCCGGAGTATCCACATTTGATTTTTTAAGTGCTGTCACGCTAAATCCTGGGGATACCTACTATATTGAACCAGTTGTTCAATCCGGTGATAACCCATGGGATGTAATGGTGCTTGGCAATACTGGCTCTTTTACTGATGCCTATCCTGCCGGAGAATTATATGTTAATGGTTCTCCTGTAACCGGCAATGTAGACTTCTGGTTTCGGGAAGGCATTGTCGCTGTACCAGAGCCCACTACTTTAGCTTTAATCGGGTTTAGCGGTCTTTTAGCTTTCGCATTCAAACGGCGTTCAAAACTACCTGTTCTGATTTTTGCCTGTTCTTTATTTACCGTTCCAATTCTATCTGTTCACGCCGCAACTGATTCAGTCGTTCAAGTCACCGCCGATGCCGCCGGACTCACGCCGGTATCGGCGACGGCTTTGCCCCATACGGGAACTTTTTGGGTGATGACCATTAATCCTAATAACGACCGTCTCACGTCGTTGCCGTTTCCCTTCCTGCCGCCCGACCTTTCAGATATGCCAACTTATTGGGCAACCAACGATACGTTTATCGTGGATGACACCGGCGGCCAACTCGCGCCTTCGTCCACCGGACGCATGAGCGATGAGCAAGCGGCGTCCACCGCGCAGGCGCAAACTCAAACGATGGCGGATCTTGTTGCGGAGATACTTTATCCACCCACCCCCGGCGGAAGCGGCGGAACAAACGAACCGATTCTACCCGCCGGTGGTTTTATTCCAATGTTTGACACCAACGGCCTGTGGTTGGAAGCCTCGAATGAAGCCCCCAATATTGGGCTGCGATTACACAACCCCGTGAGCGGGGACAATTACCAACTGCTTTCCACTCCCGATTTATTGAACACCAACTGGGATTTGGGGCAAATCTGGTTCGGCGCATCCGGTGATTATATAGATTTTTCAAACGCGCCCATGACCAACACGATGACCTTTTTCCGCGTTCATCAGGCCAATCCGGCAATGGAGATTACGAGCGGGCAACCTGCGATTGAGCCGATTCCCACAAACAGCGACCCCGGACAAGTTGGTATTTTTAACATAAATAATGAATGGTATGCGGCAACTAATGATATTACTGTCTATTACACCATGAGCGGCACGGCTCAAAACGGAATTGACTATTCCAATCTGACAGGTTCAGTCGTGCTCCCCGCTAATCAAAACCAAGTTCAAATAACTTTTTATCCTATTGCAGACGGATTGAAACCAGACCAGACCGTCATTTTCTCCCTGATACAAAATACTAATTATCTGATTGACCCTGCAAACGTTGTATCAACGAACATACTTTATGCTAATCCAGAAGTGTATCCAGATGCTTTTGGCGATACAATTCCAAATATTTGTCCGAACAGTGCAGAGTCAATTCAGTTAGGAGCGTCAGACCCTCTCGGCTTGACTCCAATTTATACTATTCTGACGTGGCCGTCTCATGGAATGTTAAACACAAATGGAATACCTAATTGCACTTACTCGCCGACAAATTGTTATGAGGGTAATGACAGTTTTACTTTCGATGTCACGGAAGGTGCATATACTTCTAGCCCGGCTACCGTCACTTTAGGCATATCCGACCCCATCACTGTTAATCCGATTAACCCTCAAACCTGTCGCGGCACGCCGGTCAGCTTCTCGCTGGGGTCAGATAACTGTGGCGAAACGTTGAGCTATGCTCTGCTTTCCGCTCCGGCTTACGGGACTTTGACCGGCACGGTGGCGAATCTCACTTATACCCCCAACGATACGAACTTCACCGGCACGGACACTTTCAATTACGTTCTTTATAGCGGCTGCGGCGGCGATTCTGCCACAAACACCATCACTATCACCGTCGGCGACGTCGGCCTTCAGGCCAATTCTCAAAACGTGATGACCGGAACCAATCAGCCAGTGGCCATCGCCTTAAGCGTAAGTGACTTTGATAGCTGCCACGATGATACTAATTATTACACTTACACCATCACCAGCAATCCAGCTAACGGAACTTTAAGCGGTTCAGGAGCCAATCTTATCTACACGCCAACGAATGGTTTCGAGGGGATGGATTCGTTTCAGTTCGCCGTCAGCGATGGCGTTGGGGCGGCCAGCACTCCGGCCACCGTCACCCTTTTTGTCGTCGCGGGACCGATTCTGACCACCACATGCAACCCGTTCGGGACAGCGGCGGAACTGAATTGGAGTCTGGATACCAACGTGCAGCAAATGGTGTATCAGGACGGCTTGGGCATCAGTGATTTCATCATTTACCGCTCCACCAATTCCGGCGTCACCTATACGGCTATTGCCACCAATGCCGCCAACCAGATGAATTATTTCGACACCAACACCGTCATCGGCCAGCCCCACTCTTACGTCGTGAACTTTGAATCCTCCGAGTCCGGCATCACCTGCGAATCGGCCCGGTCCGATGAAGTTGAAGCGTCGAGCCAGAATCCTGACAATTTTATTTCGGCGAACGCATTCTGGGAGGTGGCGACGAATCTGTCCAACCTTACCAATGTGGTCAGGTTGCAAGCTCCGTTTTCCTGCCAGTATCCCGCTCAATACCAAGACCTTTTTCCATTGCCAAACAGTAATTGGACGGTCGGAACTACCCAGTTTAACTCCATCACTCTGTATATTCCCACCAACACTGACCTGTCACAAGTGCAATACTCCATCGCCATTGACAATGACTACTGGTTGTATCTCAATAATTCATCCAGCCCGATTGATACTACCAATTCGGAAGGTTATGCCACTTGGTTGCCCTTCAAATCTTTCAACAGTGTCGCTCCCGGCCTTTTGCATTACGGAACTAACAGTGTCGGTGTGTTAATTGTGGATGAAGGTCAGATAAATTACTTCTCCATGGTCGTCACCACCAACACTTGCGGCCAGTAGTTCACTTTGTGGCTGCTTGCCCGTAATCCTCCAACGAGGGGATTTTCATCAGGGCACGTTTGGCATAAGCACGATGCACGGCTTTGGAATTATGCCCTAAAGCCTCCTGTGCGAACCGTTCGGGGTAGCCAACGGTCTTGGCACGTTCCGCCCAAGCATAGCGGTAGCTGTGCAACGTCACGCCGGAAATGCCAAGCTGACGGCAGCGTGATCTAAACTCGGTGGCGCGGTCGCCCGCCCGGACGTTTGCCAGATACGGAAATAACATTCCTTCCGCTGGCAGGTCTTTGAACAGGTTCAACGATTCTGCCCCCAAATGGACGATGACCGGCACGCCGGTCTTTTTGCGGGTAAAACTGATGGTCTGCTGTTGCCAGTCCACGTCCTCGCCTTTCAGGTTGGCAATGTCGCCCTGACTCGCTCCCAAGTGCCAGCACAATTGGTAAAGGGCTTTTCGTTCAGGATTCACCTCGGCGACGATGATTTGCTGGTGTTCTTCCAACGTGATGGCACGTTTGTCTTTGTATCGGACTTGCGGCCATTGACGTTTGGGGATGAGCGGCCACGGCAACCAGTTCATGTCCACGCAGAAGTTGTGCAAGCGGCGTAGAAAAACGTTTGTAGACACCGTGCCGGTTTGCAAAACCTTCAACAGCACTTCGGCGGGCGTTTCGATGATAATGTGCGGGAGCAGGGGCACGAAAGCCTTGTCC
>Ga0206830_1070_pt1 | contig 12156 bp, 7 predicted proteins | sample Alteio_BWOrgCont_76_FD_152884 | JGI IMG/M metagenome (GOLD analysis project Ga0206830, IMG submission 152884) | Enriched cells from forest soil in Barre Woods Harvard Forest LTER site, Petersham, Massachusetts, United States -... | ecosystem: Environmental > Terrestrial > Soil > Temperate forest > O... | reverse complement strand
GTTCTGCTCTGGATCAACACGCCGCCCACCTTCTGAGCGGGCGACGCGCGTTACATCCGGAAGCGAATGGCTAGCTGAATCTGGCGTGGATCGCGCGCCCGTGTCACTTCGCCAAACAATCCGCCAGCCTCAGGACTCCCGTAGGGATTCGGTGTCGATGTGAAGTTAAGCTGCGCATCGCCCAGCTGTCCATCCGGGTTCAGGAACTGTGTGTGGTTGAAGACGTTGAATACCTGGAACACAAATTGAAGCGTGCGCGATTCACCCAGAGATGTAAGCTTCTGTACCGCCAGATCCGTGCCGTCGATTCCCGGGCCGCAGCAGATGCTGCGCGGAGCGTTGCCGGCCGAGCCCAAAGCCGGCACGGCGAAGATCGCCGGGTCGAAGTAGTAGCCGGTCGATCCATTGAGCGGCGTGCGCGGATTGCGATGCGTAAAGGGTTTCACGATATCCGGCCGCCCCGGATTTTCAAAATCCGCGCTGCCCTGCAATTCCTGGTCGAGATTAGAGTCGAAGCGAATAGGGAAGCCGGTCTGCAGAGTCAGGATGCCCGACATTTCCCATCCATCCAGCAGTGCGCCGCGTGCGCCGGAATATTTCGGCACCGGCAGATCCCACACTCCGCTGAATACGAAGCGATTGCGGGCGTCGAAGAGCGAGAGCGCGCGATCGCGGGCAAAGTCCAGCGGATCCAGGCTCTGCTCGAAGCTCGAAGCGTCGTCCATCGACTTGCTCCACGTGTACGCGCCCAGAAATTGCACTCCATGCGAGAAGCGCTTCTCAATCGACGCCTGCAGCGAGTTGTAGCTGGAGTTCGCGACTACGTTTTGCGCGAAGATGCTCGAGAAGACCGGCACTCCATCCGGCGGGCAGCCCGAGCCGGAAATAGGATCGCAATAGGGAGAGGAATATTTACGCAGACCGACCAGCGTGATCGGGCTCTGTATCAGTGTTCCTCCGGGGATGAACGACGTTGATCCATAGGGCAGGTGTAACCCCTGCGGTGCGACCGTTTCTCCGCCCGGGATCACATATTCGGAGTCTTCGCCGTAAGGCCCGCAGTTATAGCTGGCGTCATTGTTATAAGCGGAGGTCGCGGCGAGATCGAGACAGGTCTGCGGATTGCCGTGGTTCAGATCGTAGGTCGCCAGCAGACGATGTCCCTGCGAGCCCACATATCCCAGGGTCATCACCACATTCGACGCCAGCTGCTGTTGGATCTGCAGGTTGTACTGCACCGTGTACTGCGTTCTCAGATTCGGTTCGAGCTCGCCAAACATCAGGATGGGACGGAATGCCGACCAGTCGACCGGCTGGCCGCGCTTTGGCTCCAGAAAGCCATTGAATGCGTTAGGACTGACCGTGCCCGACTGGCTGACGAAGGGAGCCTGAAAGAGCGGCGCCGACAGGCTGTTGCTTCCGCCGAAAGGCGGCTCACCCTGGAACTGTTCGAGAACCAGCTGTTCCATCGGGTTGTAGAAGAGTCCAAAGCCCGAGCGGATCACCAGCGTGCCTTTGTAGCGTTCCGGACTCCACGCAAGCCCGACACGCGGCGCAAATGCTTTGTAATAAGTTGCGGTCAATCCTGCCGGAATGCCTTTGTCTCCCGGAACGACAAGGCCCAGCGGAAAGACTGACTGGTTGTCGCTGCCTGGACCGCAGTTCGAATCGGTCGCACCCAGCGCCGCCTGGCTGGTCGGGGAAAGCTGGCAGGGAAAGATCGTGTCCGCCTGCCCCGCACGGAAGGTCTGGACGCGATGCGATACATCGGCGAGCGGCTCGTTCAGCTCCCAGCGCAGACCGTAGTTGAGCGTCAGGTTTGGTGTAACTTTGAAGCTGTCCTGAGCAAAGAGATAGTACGCATTCGCGCGGATATTCTCGGTTTGCGGTGACCCCTGCGAATAGCTGTCGGGCAGGCCGAGGAAGTAATTGCCGAAGAGGTTGGACGCGCCCAGATCGTTCTCGCTGCCGCCGCTGTATCCGAAAAAGCCATTCAGATTGTAATAAAGGGTCTGATCGAATCGCTGGTTGCGGATGTCCACGCCAAACTTCATGGAGTGCTTTCCGAATGTCTTCGAAAAGTTGTCCATAAAGGCATAGGTATTGCCCGTCTGCGGCAACTCGCCTTCGCTATCGTTGCCGATCGTGAAGCCGCCGCTCACGCTGATGTACGGAACGCCTTCGTGCGCTGCCGTTAGCCCCGGAGTAATTCCCAGCTTGGCGTTGTTCGGAATCTGCGTTGCATTGCCAAAGTTGTCGTAGGAATAGAGGTTCGTATCCGTGTTCCCGTTGAAACAGAAGGCCAGAGCCGCTCCCGTGCAGGAGCTGGTTGTCAGGTTCGTGCGTTGCGGATGCAAAAATGTCTGCTGCCCTTCGCGATAGTAGGTAACGCGCACCTCATTCTGCGTAGCGGCATTAATCGTCCATGTGTCAGCGATGTTGATCTGCTGGTTACGCGTAGCATTGTCGCTCCCGAAACCCGGCAATAGATTGGGGATCTCCGCCTGGAAGCGCGTAAAGGGATTGGCTTCGAAGTCATCGTCTACGTAGTAGTAGCCCGTGAGCGTGTTCTTCTCGCTGAAGGTGTGATCGATGCGCACCGTGCCCTGGTTCTCTCTCGCGTGCTGATCGGGAGCGCCCTCAAATTCATCCCCGGCCACATTCGGATACGGCACATAATTGTTGACAATATTTGCAGCCACCGGGTCGAAGCAGTTCGTCGGAATCACGTTGCCTGGAAATACCTGGTTCCATGGCGCCGCATTGCCCTGCGCCACGGCCACCGGATCAGGAACCATTCCGCCCTGTGCTGAAATCGCGTTCGCGCAGCCCGGGCGATTCTGCAGTATCGACGCAACCGTCGCATCCGTCAGGTTGCCGGAAAAAGGATCGCCTCCGAAAACGCCATTGCGCTCCTGCTGCGTAGGCACGCGCACCCGATCCGAGCTGATACCCTTGCGCAGCTGCCGCCCCTCGTAAGAGAGAAAGAAGAAGGTCTTGTCTTTCCTGATGGGGCCGCCAATCGTGGCTCCAAACTGCAACTGCGAGTCGTCGGGGGTGGACAGGTCGAAATAGCCCTTCGAATCCATCGCTTCGTTGCGAACGTAGGTGTAAATGCTTCCATGCGGAACATTCGTGCCCGATCGCGTGACAACATTGATCACCGCGCCTGAATTTCGGCCATATTCCGCATCAAAAGTGTTCGTAATTACGCGGAATTCTTCAATCGCATCCGGAGAAGGTTGAATTCCCGGAGCATTCACGAACAGGTCGTTGCCATCTCCGCCATTCACACTGAAATTATTCGAGCGTCCGCGGCCGCCATTCACTGACACCGCGCCGGCCTGGTCGCTCCCGAAGAACAGGTCCGAGCCGCTCACGCCGGTCACGCCCGGCTGCAGTTGCAGCAGCTGATAAGTATTTCGTTGGTTGAGCGGCAGATTCTGCACCGCGCGCTCGTTCACCACCGCGCCCAGCTGCGTCGTGGTCGTATCCACCAAAGGCGCCTGCGCCGTCACCTCAACCGATTGCGTGCTCGACCCGACTTCCAGGCGAACATCATAGGTAACCGTTCCATTCAGCTGCACCACCACGCCATCGGCGATGAACTCACGGAACCCCTGTCCCTGCGCCTGCAGCCTGTACGTTCCCACCGGCACGGAGATAAAAATGTAATCGCCGTTCTTCGAAGACTGGACAGTTTGCGTCACTCCCGAGTCCGTGCTGGTCAGCGTAAGCGTGGCTCCCGGAACGACTGCTCCCGTCGCGTCGAGCACGCGTCCCAGAACCCGTCCGGTGGTGGACTGAGCTCCGAGCATGCACGGAAAGCACAGCAGCAAAATGAAGGTGAGCAGCGTGGAGGCGGGAACAAAAAAGTGGAGGGATCGACAACGACCTGCGGAAGACAGCATTCTCGGCACCTCAGTCTAGGGAGAATGAAGACGAACGACCAACCTACTGAACTCCGACGGATTGCAAGAACTCGTCAAACATAAAAAGTTTGCGGCGTGATGAAACCTTACATATATTCAGCAAGATTAGTGAAATTCTTTTTACTGTCAAGGAAAATTGACCGGTCGCCGCCCGCCCGATATCCGGCCCCACGGCGCGGATTCTGAAGGCTCTGCCGGGAACCCTACTCGACCCGAAAAATGCATCCGTTCCGACCTCTGAGGATCATCACGTGAGCGAAATAGAAGTCACCATTCGATTAGCTCTGCCGCGGGACATCCACGACCTGACGCGCCTGTATAACGCCTACCGTGATTTCTATGGCGAACCCTCCGCACCGGAGCGCGCGCTCGCCTATATTCAGGACCGCGTGGCAAATTCTTCAGACAGATACTTCCTTGCCGCTCCGGCATTTCCTCGCGGCGCCCCTGCACTTGGCTTCACCCATCTCATCCCCTCGACGAATACGCTGGCCATGCGCCCCATCTGGTTTCTGGAGGATTTGTACGTCGATCCCGCCGCACGCACACTGGGAGTCGCCACCCGGCTAATGCAGCATGCCGAGGAGTTCGCTCGCAGCACCGGCGCAGAGCGCCTGACCCTGGCAACCGCGCACGACAATATCCACGCGCAGCGCCTCTACGCGAAAATGGGCTACCTTCGCGAAGAACATTTCTGGTATTTCCATCGCCTGCTGAACTAATTAGGACTAGCTACGAGATGGCGTCATGCACCGCCGCCGTAGCAACGTGGCGCGGAAGCGACAGGAAAAAGGAACTGCCCTTACCCACTGTGCTTTCCGCCCAGATTCGCCCGCCATGCTGACGAACGATGCTGCGGCAAATGGCTAACCCGAGACCGGTGCCGCCCATGTCACGCGAATCCGAAGCGTCGACTTGCTGGAAGCGCTCAAAAATCATGTCCAGCTTCTCCGCCGGAATGCCGCGGCCTTCATCGCGAACCTCAATCAGTGCTTCACTTTCATTCAGCGGTCGCGCCAGCAGCTTGATCTCACTGCCCGGCGGCGAAAATTTGATGGCATTGCTCAGCAGATTGGTCAGCGTCTGCACCAGGCGGTCGTTGTCTACCCACAGCTCTACTGGTTCAGCGTCCACCAACACCCTGAGGCCGGCATTTTGTGCGCTGGAATGCTGAAGCTCCGCCACGCGCCGCAACAAGTCGACTGCATTTATCTCCGTGCGCTCCAGTCGCAGCTTGTCGTTGCTGATGCGCTCGAAGTCGAGAATATCGTTCACCAGCCGGACCAGCCGATCGCAATTCGCCATGGCCACCTCGAACATCTGTCCGGCTTTTTCGGGACGCTGATCGAGTTTTCCTCCCGCGATCAATCCCAGCGCCGCGCGCAGGGAAGTCAGCGGCGTACGCAACTCGTGGCTCACCGTGGAAATGAACTCATCTTTCATGCGGTCCAGCCGCCGCCGCTCGGTAACATCCTGAAACGCGACCACCACTCCCGTGATATTGCCGTTGGCCACCAGCGGGCAGGCTACGTATTCCACCGGAATATAGGTGCCATCCTTCCGCCAGAAGACTTCGTCGAGCACGCGAATGGCCGTGTGCCGGTGCCGCGTCTTCTGTATCGGACAATCCTCCCAGGGATAAGGCGTTCCATCGGCACGGCTGTGGTGAATCAGCGGATGAATCTCTCTGCCTTCAAGCTCCTCCGGCTCGAAGCCCAGCATGTGCGCACCCACGCGATTCACAAAGAGGATGCATCCCTCCATGTCCATGCCGTAAATTCCATCACCGACTGATTCGAGAATCGATTCGCGCTGGCGCATCAATGCGTGAAGCTTGTTCTCCGCGTCTGTCTTCTCGGTAATGTCGATGCCGTGGCCGAGCACAAAAGGAGGCGTTCCCGGCAGATTCAGCAGCTTGTTGCGAAACGCAATGACGCACGGCGAGCCGTCCTTCTTCTTCAGGTACAACAGCCCCTGATCTTCGCCATGCTCCGCCATCGCCCGCCAGTAGGAATCCCAGCCGTGTTTGTGATCGTCCTGGATATGGCCATACATGCTCTGGCCGATCAGCTCTTCTGGCTTATAGCCCAGGTTCTCTGCGGCATGCGTGTTGATCGAGAGCAGGTTCCCTTCGAGATCGTGCGTGCACACCATCCCCAGCGAACCCTCCACCAGCTGCCGGTAACGCGCTTCGCTCGATCGCAATGCCGCCTCGGCTTCGCGCTGTTCCGTTACGTCTACGCCTGTGGTGATGACGAAACTGACTTCACCCATCGCGTCCGCGAGCGTGGTCGCCGTCCAGGCGATGAGATGCCGCTTGCCATCGCGCGCAACCCAGTGCATCTCGTACGGTTCGGTGGGAGCCCCACTGCGGGCTGACCTGAAAAGTGCATGCGCGCGGTCGCGCTCTTCATCGAGGAACAGCTCTTCAGGAAATGGCCGCCCCACGAGCTCCGCCGAAGAATAACCGGAGATGCGTTCGCATGCCGGATTGAAGCGTACGATGCGCCCTGCCGTATCCAGCACCAGAACCAGCGCGCTGACCGTATCCAGCACCGCCGAGACAAAGTTACGTTCCACAGTCAGCGCCCGCTCGATACGCTGCCTTGCGCGCACCGTCCGCTCCTGGTGGCGGATGCTGATGTAATACTCAAGCCTGGTTACGATCTGGCGGGCGAGTATTTCGAGCGCGGGAACGTCGCCTTGATCGAAGGCTCCCGGCTCCGTCGACAGCACTGCCAGCGTGCCGACGACGATGCCGGCCGGTGAGATAAGAGGCACGGCCATATACGAGCGGCAACGTATCTCTTCGCTCAGGCAGATAGCGCCCGCAGCGAAGCGCGACTCCTTCGCCGTATCTTGAATCAGTAACGGTTGCGAATCCTGAATCGTGTATTGGCACGCGCAGGCCTCGCGCGGCTGTTCGCGTTCACTGAAACCCACTCGCGATTTGAAAAAGAGGCGATTTGCGTCGAGAAACCCGACGTAGGCATACGGCGCGTGAGTGATCTGTGCCGCAAGCGCAGCTATCTCATTCAGTGAGGGATCGGAAGGTGAATCCAGAACGCCATATTGAAGGAGCGCCTTGAGACGTTCTGCTTCTCCCCGATGCAAAGTTGTGGCGGTCTGCGGCATTCGTGCGTGAGCGCGTCCTCACTGACAATTCTTGCAAAGCACAGTGCGAATGACTCTGCCCCGTTCGGGTCACAGGAGGGGCAAATACGGGAGCCGCGAGAGCAAAATAATGTTATTGAAAGTTGCTGACTGCATTCCAGATTAAGGCAGCGTCATTTCCGGTTAAGGCAGCTTGCAGCAATCCTCTTTCTTCGCCGGCTCTTCGTTGCTGGCATCCAGAGCCACCTTCCAGGAGCCATCCGCCTGCTTCTTCCAGACCGTCATATAGCGGCCTGTCGAGACGTGAGGTGTCCCGTCTCGATCCTTCGACCGCCCTTCATAATGTCCCCAGGTAAAACCCATCTCTCCCGAGGGCCCCATACGTCCGCCTTCGGGAGTCCACGTCAGCTGATACGCATCCGGTGACCACGTCGTGCCGCCCGCGATCGCCGCCCGTCCCACCACCGGAGCCTGCCCGTTCGGCAGTTCCACCGCGTCGTCCGCAAACCACTTCGCGAATGCCGCTCCGCCGCCCTTCGCCGTATCCGCTTCAAACTTCGCTTCCAGATCGAAGAGGAAAGCGACTCCGGCCTTGTACGAGGGATCGGTCAACGGGTTGGCCGCCTGCGCCGGTTTCGCGGCAGGATCAAGTGTCAGTTGTCCGATCGCCGGTTGCAGCAATACCAGGACAGAAAAAACGAAGAGACAAGACCCGCGATGCATCCCTTTCCAATACCTCCATCAAACCGTAATCGCAGGGCTTCCGCACGACTCGGTGCATTATGCTATACCGTTTTCACAGTGCCTTTGCAAGATAAGAACATGTCGCAGCGCAAACCCGGTTTGACGCTTTCAATCGTGCTCGGCCTCGCCCTTTATGCGGCAGGCGTGGGAGCCTCCGCGCTCGTCTTCCTGCGTGTGGGAATCGTTTTGCGCGTAGCCGGCCTCATCTTGCTGGCCATTGCCGCAGGCCGCAAGCGCTCCCTCACCGGCTGGATCTTCCTCGGAATGCTCGCCGGCATCGAACTCGGCCTCGATGCGCCCCAGACCGCCATCTCGATTCGCGTGCTCAGCGATATCTTCCTTCGCCTCATTAAAGTCATCGTCGCGCCGCTGATCTTCGGCACGCTCGTCACCGGCATCGCCGGCCACGGCCACGCGCGCAGTCTCGGCCGCCTGGGCCTGAAGTCGCTCCTCTACTTTGAGGTGCTCACCACCATCGCTCTGCTCATCGGCCTGGCGGCCATCAACATTTCAAAGGCCGGTGTTGGTCTCGATCTCACTCAGACATCTGCACATGTCAATCCTCAACTGGCCGCGAGCAACTCTGAATTGCCGCCCGAGCCTGCTCTCTCCTGGCAGCAGTTTCTGCTGCGAATCTTCCCCGAGAACATCGCCAAAGCCGTCGCCGACAACCAGATCCTGCAAGTCGCAGTCTTCGCCATCCTTTTCGGATTGGCCCTCGGACGCCTGAGCGAAGGCCGCCGTGCTCCCATGCTCCGTCTGGCAGAGTCGCTCACCGAGACCATGTTCGCCTTCACCAACCTGGTCATGTACTTCGCTCCCATCGGAGTAGGCGCCGCCCTCGCCTACACCGTCGCGCATTCCGGACTCGGCGTAATGCTGAACCTCGGCGAGCTGCTGCTCACCCTCTACGCCGCCCTGATCGCCTTCGCGCTCTTTGGCATGCTTCCCGCCGCGCTTCTCGCCCGCATTCCCATTGGCGGATTCCTCCGCGCCGTCGCCGAGCCGGCCACCATTGCCTTCGCCACCAGCACATCCGAGGCCGCCCTCCCGCGCGCCATCGAGTGCATGGAGGCCTTCGGCGTGCCCCGCAAAATCGTGGCCTTCGTCATTCCCACCGGCTACAGCTTCAACCTCGCCGGATCGGCGCTCTATCTCGCCCTGGCTTCACTCTTCGTCGCCCAGGCCGCCGGCATTCACATGAGTTTCGCGCAGCAATTCGTTATGCTCGGCACCCTGATGTTGACCAGCAAAGGCGTTGCCGGCGTTCCTCGTGCCGTGCTGGTGGTTCTGCTGGCGACAGCATCCATTTTCAAATTGCCCGAGGAGCCGATCTTCGTTCTGCTCGGCATCGATGCCCTCATGGACATGGGCCGGACTACAGTGAATGTCGTCGGCAACTGCCTTGCCTCCGCCGTAGTTGCCCGGTGGGAAGGCGAGTTCCGCTCCGAAACCCCTTCGCATGAGGCAATTGCCGCTGTAACCGACTGACGATGTTGTGCGTCGCATTCATGAACTTGATATACTGCCCTGAGCAAGAACGATGGTTGCCTGCGGTTGGAAGGCCCCGGTTTCGGGGTCTTTTTTGGTGTCGGACAACCTGTCATGCGTGCCCGGGTTACTTAGGTATACGGGTGTTTTTCGGCTGATTCATGGGGAACCTACTCGACAAAATTCAATTTCCGGCAGACATCAAGAAGTTTTCGATCGCTGAGCTTGAGACCCTTGCACAGGAAATACGCGAACGGTTGATCCTCACCCTTTCGAAGACTGGCGGCCACTTGGGCCCCAACCTCGGCGTCGTCGAGCTCACGCTCGCCATGCACTATATCTTCGATACGCCGGCCGACAGGTTCGTCTTTGACGTGAGCCATCAGGCCTATGTCCACAAGCTGCTCACCGGACGCCGCGACCGTTTTGACACCATCCGCCAGCCCGGCGGCCTGAACGGTTTCATGCTGCGCACCGAAAGCGAGCATGACTCTTACGGAGCCGGTCACGCCGGCACCGCGCTCTCCGCCGCTCTCGGTATGGCCGTCGCCCGCGATCTCGCCGGCGGTAAAGAGCATGTCATCGCGCTGGCCGGAGACGCCGCCTTCACCAATGGCATTTCCTTTGAAGCGCTGAACAACATCTCCGATCAGACCCGGCGCCTCATCCTCGTGCTCAATGACAACGAGTGGTCGATCGACCGCAACGTCGGTGCAATCGCCCGGTATCTGCACAAGATCGTCACCAACGAACACGTCACACATCTGCATGAAAGCGCCGCACGGCTGCTCGAACGCTTCGGCGGCAAGACCGCGGTCAACGTCGTCCGCCGCGCCGAGGAAGCTGCCAAGGGCCTGCTGTGGCCATCCGTCTTCTTCGAGGAATTCGGCCTGACCTACTACGGCCCGCTCGACGGACACAACATCGGGCTGCTCATCGAGACCTTCAAATTTCTCAAGCAGCAGGACAAGCCCGTTATCCTGCACGCCATCACGCAAAAGGGACGCGGCTTCCAGCCCGCTCTCGACAAGCAGAAGAAATTTCATGGCCTCGGCCCTTACGATCCCGAGACCGGCGACACCAAGCCCGCAGGCCAGCGCACCTACTCCGAGGTTTTTGCCGAGACCCTGGTCAAGCTTGCTACCGAGAATGAAAAGGTCGTCGCCATCACCGCCGCCATGCCCAACGGCACCGCCCTCGACCTCTTCCGCCCCCATCATCCCAAAAAGTACTTTGACGTCGGCATCGCCGAAGAGCACGCGGTCATCTTCGCCGCCGGCATGGCCACTCGCGGCTACAAGCCGTTCTGCGCGATTTACTCCACCTTCCTGCAACGGGCCTTCGACCCTCTCGTCCACGATGTCTGCCTGCAGAATCTTCCCGTCGTCTTCTGCATGGATCGCGGCGGCCTGAGTGGCGATGACGGCGCGACCCATCACGGCCTCTTCGACATCAGCTACATGCGCGGCATCCCCAACATCACTCACATGGTGCCCAAGGATGAGGACGAGCTGGCCGACATGCTCTACACCGCCATGCTCCATGATGGCCCGGCTGCAGTGCGCTATCCGCGCGGTACAGGACCCGGAACAGCAGTCAAATCGCATCCCGTAGCCCTGCCCATCGGCAAGGCCGAAGTCATCCGCGATGGCGACGAGATCGCCATCCTCGGACTTGGCGCGCTTCTTCCCATGGCCGAAGAGCTGGCCGATCGTCTGCTCGAGCAGGGCCATTCCGCGGCCGTCATCAATCCGCGCTTCGTCAAGCCTCTCGATCGCGAGCTGCTCGCCTCCTACGCCGCGCGCGTTACCGCCATCGTCACATTTGAAGATCACGTGCTCATGGGCGGCTTCGGCAGCGCCGTTCTCGAAGCGCTGAATGAGATGAACTTCGACCTGCCCGTCATCCGCATCGGCTGGCCGGACCGCTTCATCGAGCACGGAAAAGTCGAGCAGTTGCGTGCCCGTTACGGCATCAGCGTCGAAGCCGCGATGGAAAAGCTCGCGCCCTACCTCAAGCGCCGCACCGCCAAGCGCCTGGTCGCCCGCTAACGTTTTCAAGCGAACGAGGTCTTGAAGCTAATGCTCAGGAAGTCAGGAAATAAGAAACAAAGCGGCGAAACTCCTCTCGAGGGCTTCGCCTCCACCTGCAGCGTTTTGGCTGTCGGGCTCTTTGCCCTCACCTTCATCTTTCAGAACATGGTCATCCCCTCGTCGTCGATGGCTAGTACCTTGCTCGTCGGCGATCACGTCATGGTGGGAACGTGAAACGCTTGCGCCCTCGGCGTCCTGGGCTCCGTTTATCCACTACCGCGAGATTCATCGCGGGGACATCATCGTTTTCTACAAGCCAATCGCGGAGCCCGATGGCCACCATATTTTTCTCGTCAAGCGAGTGGTCGGCATTCCCGGAGATCGCATTCATCTTCGCAACGGCATCGTCTATCTCAACGGTGTCGCCCAGGATGAGCCACAAGCCGCCAAGCCAACCACCCAGAACTACGATCCCTACGTCGATGACTTCCCATCCGTGCCCGCTTCAGACCACGTAGACGTAACGGCGGAATGGTCGGTCTCACTCCCGACCTACGTTCATGGCGACGACCTGGTGGTGCCGCCGGGCAATTATTTCGCCATGGGCGACAACCGCACCGTCAGCCTCGACAGCCGCTACTGGGGATTCGTTCCACGCGAGAACATCGTAGGCCGCCCGCTCTTTGTCTATTGGTCGTTCAGGTCACCGGAAAGCGGTGCGGACAGGCCGCCGCTCTCAGAGCAAGTCTTCTCGGCTACCCATGAGTTTATCCATTTCTTCGATGAAACACGGTGGAGTAGAACCTTCCATCCAGTGAAGTAATTTCTATTTCTGCCCCACC
>Ga0206830_1063_pt2 | contig 12201 bp, 15 predicted proteins | sample Alteio_BWOrgCont_76_FD_152884 | JGI IMG/M metagenome (GOLD analysis project Ga0206830, IMG submission 152884) | Enriched cells from forest soil in Barre Woods Harvard Forest LTER site, Petersham, Massachusetts, United States -... | ecosystem: Environmental > Terrestrial > Soil > Temperate forest >... | reverse complement strand
TTTCGCTGTCCCGCCAAGCAATGTAAAAATGTTGGCATGATTTGTAATGGACAAGCCTATTGCTTAAACGGAGATTGTATTAAGCAACAAAAACAAGCAGATCCTGATTTTCAAAAAAGCGTAGCTGCCCTATCAGCTGTAAATGGTGCCGCTAAAAGTTATACGCAGAATGAGAACACACAATTTCCTATTTTTGCAGGTCAAGTGAAGACCTGTAATAAAGATTTTCTCGATTTTACTAATTGTTGCTCTGATAACGGTTGGGGGATCGATCTTCATTTAGCTCAATGTGATATACAGGCGAAAGAATTAGGCAAAGCAAAAGAAGATGGCCTAACCGTTTATATTGATAGTAAAGATGATTGCGTATTGGGTTTATGTTCGCATAAGAAACGCTATTGCGTATTTCCCTCCAAGCTTGCCCGTATTATTCAAGAACAAGGACGGCGTGATCAATTGCATCTGTCATTGGGTGATTATGATCATCCTGATTGTCGTGGTATTACGGCTGTATTGGAAAACCCTGTGCAGCCATCCTCCCAGCGATCATGCGGCTCTTGAATGACTTTGGTAGAAGTTATTTCAATCTGCATATCAAGATCAATACTGCCTTTCTTATTCGCATTAGAAACATGACAATCTAAAACCATGCCATTGCTACAAGAAGGAAAAGCAATATTGTCTAACTTCGTATGAGGATTTTTTGAATTGAATTGTGTTACCTTGCCTTGTAAATTTTTACAATCCAAATCAGCAGGTAATTTTTTATTCAATTGAAAAGTGGTATCATGCGGCCCTAAGAAATGGATTTTTCCTGTAATAGCATCGACACTGACTCCTGCATAATCATGATACTGTGTCGCCACATGCAAGGAGATGGTATAATGCGTATCGACTTGCTTTTGTATTAAATCAATGTTTAATGCCTTGTGGCAATATTGGTAGATGTTTTTGGGAGCTTCTTCACAACTATAATTTTTATAATCCGTCGTACAACTTTCTTGCTTAGTACACGCACTGAATTCTCCCGTGAGCGCGTCATAAATATCTTGTGAACGTTTTTCTATATTGATCATCGCAACTGAATGAGGATCAATATCATAATTAAATTGCTTTTTACGTTCATCCATTCCTTCTGTGATGGATTTACCTACAGTATCTTTACTGCGATATTGAATAGCATCATTTTTCATCTGATCAGCATTATTCATATAATCTGCTTCTTTAGGCTGAGGACTATAATTTTTAATGAAATTTTCTGGTTTAAAATTTTGCATAGCCAAAGAGGCTTGTCCTTGTAATGCTGCTGCAGTTTTGATGCCTTCATCAAACCCTCTGTTCGCATTATCATCAGCGCTTGCTACGCTTAAACATGCTTGAAATAGCAATACAATAAAGACCACTATTTTTAAGTAATCATTATGTTTCATGGTTATCACGCAATTGTTTTAATGCTCTACCTGCTATAGAGGACATATCATCCTGTTGATCGACGACCTTGCCTAACGCATAAGAGAGCGTGACATCGCCATAAATCACATCAAAATTATCTCCACGAGCAACAACCACTGCCGGTACTTGTTTAATCTGATAATGTTGAAATAAAGTAGGATCCAATTGAACACCGCCGTGATTGTCTTGTGTTAACTCAGCCATTTTTTGCATAGTGGTTTTAAAAGAATTGTTCACCAATCCGCGAATCACAACAGGTGCATTTATTCTCTGCGCTTCTTGCATCCAGCCTTTTAAGCTTGCAGCAGGCATTGAAAATGAGGCAAAAACAATGATACGTTCTTGTGTTACAGGCATATTTGCATAACACGCAGAAATGCCCGCTATCAACACCGCAACACTTAAAAAATGACTTCTATACTGCATCATTATTCCTTAACATTCTTTTTTGGATTTTTACCATCACGAAAAAAGTCTTCATCCATCTTTTTAGACTCTTTGATAAAATTTTTGCGCATCTCTTCGCCAAACTTCTCATGGGCTTCCCACATTTTTTGCGGAGCTTCATTAAATGCCTTATTGAATTCTTTTTGTCGTTCCTCTTGTTCTTTTTCAACTTTTGTCAAATAATCAAAGGTCTCTTTTTGTTGCCGTTCTACAAATTCACCAAACTTTTTTGACATTTCATCAAATGCCTTATCTCTATCTGCAAATTTTTCCTCTGACTCTGAAATAGTTTTGTGAATTTCTGTTTGCTGCTGAGTAAATTGCTTATTAAACTGATCCAGCATTTGCTTGGTTTCATGGAAAAATGCAAAAAATAGGATCTCATGTAAAACCCATGCCATGAGAAGCACGCTGATCGCACCTATGGCTATTTTTTTCCACGTTAAATTTTGCACGAATGTATTCATGTCCATTTGTTACCTCCTATAAATTATTTTAAAACGCACAGCAGTTTCTTTTTCTCCACACTAAAAATCCAAAATCTTCTCCCGTAAAAGGTATTTCATGTCCCGCTTCCCAGGTAGTTGTTGTTGCTCCAAACGGGCGACAGCCGCCAGAGCCTGTCGTTGGAACAGGATTAACCATTTGATAGCGATAACGGGATTTAGGAATAATGGCTAAATGTGGATTAAAACAAAGCGCAGGACTATTTTGCCCTACACTATCGCTAATCAATAATTCACGATGCATCTTATAGGCCATACGTTCTGTCAAAAGCGTACTGGCTTGCACCCCACCCACATGTTCTTGTACGTGACCATTCATGGGATACAGTCCGCCTTGCGCACCGGCACACCAAAACAAAGTATCCAAAGGAAGTGATACAGAGGAAGCGACACTATCTGCAGCACAAGCCGACTGAGCAAGGACATTACCAAATAACAGTGCCTCTGGATTGAGCAAAAAAGTCAGCTCATCATCATTCCAGGTAGGGTCAAGCTCAGTGAGATAAGCAATATCGAGATCGCCAGATTCAAGACACATCCCATCTGTTATAATTTTTATCCAATAAAGCAGGGGATATTTGTACCAATGCACATAATAGAAGCTATGATTATAGTCAGAATTAGCAGACTCTACGTACCCCGATTGCAGATATGAACCCATGGGAAGTTGCACACCGCCGATATTCACCATACAGTAGGGTGTGCGTGTCACATCCGTCATAGCAACTGGCTCCCAAAATCCTGTGCTAATACCAGGATGAATAACAGGTGAACCACAAGCACAGATCGGTAAACTGGGATTTTTTGTATCGCTCAAACTGCCACCAGCAACCGTGGATGAGCCAATAGTCAGAGGAAATAAACAACTCCAACAAACATCCGTGATCGGATTAACGAAATTACCGTGACAGTTAGGGCTTGCAATACTATGTGTCGTATAAAATAGCAGTATTACTCCTATTAAATTTAGAAGATACTTATTCATGGCAGTACCTCCGAAATTTTTAAATGTGACCCCTCTTGCTGAACAATAGCTGGCACATGTTGGATTTGAAAACGTGTGGTTAATCTACCAGATTGATCAAAATATATGGCTTTAGAAAAAAGTTTTTCGTTTTGCGTAATGGAGCCTTTGACTAAAATTAACCTTGTCTTACCATTAAAATTCAAATCTATCTTTTTAGCCCAAGCTACTTGCTTTACATCATCGCCATCAAAAAAGAGAAGCACATTAGATAAAGATCTATACTGAAGAGGATTGATGGAAGTGCCTGCTTTTACAAATATACGGCCTTGCGCATCCATCAGATCATAAGGAACTATGAGAGAAAGGTCAAAATTCCATGTTTCAGCCTGAGTCGTTTTACTGATTTCTGATACTGGGTTAGGTCTATCCGCATGTTTTTCTACATTATCGCGAAATTGGGTTTCAATTTTCTGCCATTCCCCATTTTGCTTCATGATTTGCAGACGGTTCTGAATAAATAAAAGAAAATCTTCTTCCAAGATAGGATAAGTTTGTCCCACTATGCCTAAATCTTTAGCATAGCTTGTCAGAGTAAATAACATTGTCATGATCATTAGTATGACTTTTCTCATGTCACCTTACTCATTTTTTGTAAAATCCATAATGTATAATCTTCTGTCCCTGAAATGACTGCCTCGCTTGGCAATAAAACCATGTTATTTTTCTTGGAGAATTCCTGTAGTTCCTTGTTTAAATTAATGCCATAGGTTCTTACTTCTTTGCGAAGCAATTCAGACGGTAAATTCTTTTGCGTCTCTTGCTTGATGAATTGATCAATCATTGCCGTAATATTCACTGTGCCTAATATGGGATGCGGCTTTTCAACCATATGCGCCACTAAAAAAATAATGGCTGCACCCAACATGCCAAATAAAAAAGCTCTGCTATTTTGTATCGTGATGATATCGTTGAATTTTTTAATCATGGTTAAATCTCTCCGCTATTTTTTCTATGGCTTCCGGTAGCTCCATGCCTTGTTGTTGTAAGGATTTAACTGCTTCTACATCATGGCCTTTAGAGGAAAATAAAATACGTGAATAAAAATCAAGAATATTGCGATGAACAGAAAAACCGGATGGCGTTATAATGATACATTCAGAATATTCATCGGTTTTTCTTAAACTCTTAAATAACCGCTCTAAATAGGCATCCATGTTCAACCGTCCAAATTTTTTAATTTGATCGATAGTTTCAGGTGTTTGACCCAGAATGATTTTAGTATCTGAATTTTCAAATGCTGCGATGGTTGTGGAGTTCTTAAAATAATCATTCACAGATTGTACGATGGTTACAAAATTTGCATGGTAGCGCCGTGCAGTACGAAACCCTGCTTCAATAAATTGTGCTGCTCCTTCATTATCACCGCCAAATAAATCCCAGGCTTCGTCAATAATACAAGATTTAACCTGATAACGTTCTCCCAAGTACATCACTTCACTAATGTGGTACATCAATACCAGCATCACAATGCGCTGCAAATCTTTCTTGGTTTTTAATTCTTGCAATTCCAAGACCACAAACTGATTGGAAAGATCAATGTTGGATTCTCCTTCAAAATAACGTCCATACATTCCATCTTTAGTAAAGCTATACAATAGATGCGATAAATTTTGGCATACATTCGAAGTTTGCTTTTCAAGCCACAAGGCAACAGTTGTGATAGAGGCTTTATTACCTTTTTCTTGCCAAGCAGCTTTTAAGGCTTTTTCGATAAAGGCAATTTCTTCATCGCTGGCACGACTGGAAGGATGCGCCATAGTAGCAAGCAAAGGTTTTAGTAAGGTTAAAGAAGTGTCAAAATCATGAATATGGGTAAATGGATTGAGCGAAATATCAATGTCAGTCGAAAATTCCACAAAAGTCCCATGGATTAATTTGCAGGTTTTCTCATAAGACCGGCCAATATCAATGACCCATACACGACCACCCGCACTTAATAAAGAAATAATATATTCTTGCGTAAATACTGATTTACCTTTGCCAGATGCTGCTGCTATTGCCACATTATAATTACCTTCTGCATTATCAAAAGGATTAAAAGTGGCAATTTGTCCTCTTCTCCCTGGCAAAATCATACTGGGTGTTTTAGTTCCCTTATACTCCCCCTGTAGCGGTGCAATGTTAGCAGCATTAAATGCGGTTATAGTAAGCAAAGACCCCATCCAGAGCATATCCGAATACATGCCTTCAGACATCATCATGGGCAGCATGCTTAAAAATGACTGCAATTGCGTATAAGGCGTTTTTTTCAATTTCCAGCCATTAACCCGATATAGGTCACGTGTCTTACTTTCCGCCTGGTTTGCTTCTTTTTCCTTGGCAAATAAAACAATTTGAAAATGCGTTTTAACTAATCGGTCTCCTTCTGCCAAACGCTGATTAACAAACATTTTATCTTTATATTCTTTGAATATGCTTGGCTTCTGGTCTGCATGAGTGCTTTCTACATCTTTTTTTCTACTGGCGGATTTTATCGTATCAATAAAACCTACATTATCCTGACCATTTAATCTGATAAATAATGAAATAACAAAAGGACAAGGAATTTGGAGCGAAGTATTAAATAATTGACCAATAGCATCCGCCATCTTCCATTGTGCCATGGAAGACGGAAATTCTTTCACAGACAGCACTCGAGCTTCTAGTGTTTCCTGTTCCGTTTCAAACTGCAACTTATCTTTAAAAACACGAATAAAATGTTCAGGATTACAGACTTGCAATGACAAGGAATCATAGGGATTCCAACGTGAACGTGTTGGATAAACAGACGTTGATGGATGCAATAAATCCGTTATGACACTGATGAATTCTTCCACCTTAATATTGACTGTTGGCATTTGAATGGATTTTAGAGAGCTTGCAATAGCCTCGCGTAAGATAATCAACTCACTGGTAAAATCGCGTGATACCTTATTAGGCATAGATACTACAATCAATAAACGGAAATTACGCAAAATAAAGCTGTCATGCGTAGTTAGGTTTTTATGGGCACCTTTTTTCAAAAAATCAGTGCGTTTTTTTGCAAGCCAAGCAAAAACACCTCCTTGCTTAGATCGCGCTGATTCAAAAGAATCTAAAATTTCGCCGATTTTAGGAGAAGCCCATAAAATGAATTGAATATCCGTTTCTGGTGGCAATACATCGGTTAAGATACTCCATAAAATATTGATGGTTTCTTCATCAGCCCCTAACAGCGGATAGGATTCTAATATAAATCCCGCGCTTCCCTTATTTAAAAATAAATCATTTTCTTGATCATAGCCTTCATAATGCAATAAATTATGCAACGACTGATAATGTTGTGCCTCTTTAATATGCGCGATATCTGCTTTTTGAGAGGACACACCAAATTTCGTTTTATCTCCCGCCCAACTAGCCAATTGATGACACGCCCAGGATATTTTCTCTATCATCTTTTAATCCTCATCCATAGCAGATTCTTTTACAGGATTACCCATCCAAGCCCCTGGTTTAGCAACTGTGTAAACTTCATTGGCTTGATGATAATTTCCTGCCGTATCTTCAAAGGGCGCAATCCAAATATGTTGCACAGTCTCTTTTGAGCGTACTGGGCCAATCTCGCCGTTATTCACATGAGCATTAATTTCATCTAAGCTTTCACAACGAATGCCTGGCTTCATAGGGCAATCAAATTGTGAATTCACTTCCGCACAACCTGTTACCAGATTCATCATTGAAATAATTAAAATTAAAAAAAGAATGCGCATAACAACTCCTTATGATCTTGATATCTGTTCATCTGGTAATGTATTTACTCGGAACCCTAATTCTTTACTTCTTTCCTGAATACGTCGGACACTTTCATCGGATAATGGTAATGTTTGCGATTCTGTATTCTGTTCTGGAAATAAAGTCGGAGAATTCATTTCTTTTGCATTTTTTACTGAATAATTATCAGAATTGTTACTCACTTCATGCTTTCTGCCATCCAAATAAAATCCTTTCAAGATCACTACATCAACAATGGTACCGGCAGTTAATTGAATGACAGGATGATATTGTTCAGCACGTTTAATATTATAATCCGCTAGTTTATCCATGGCCTTGCCCGTACCTTTCGCCGCACCAAATTGAAAAATTCGGGTAGGACTGATAGTTTGTACATTTCCATCTGCAGAAATAGAATTGGTTGTATACGTTTGTGACAATCCTTCTGATAATCCAGATAAAGCTCCAGCCGCAAATGCATTGCCTAAAAATCGCACTCCGCCCATATAATAATTACCGCGCACTGCATTCTTTCCATCCGGGCCAAATACCGTTCCTTCAACTTGTTGATCAACGACTTCACCATTGGGAAAAACACAGCTCAGACTTTCTGTACGAATTTGTCCACGCTCTGAGGAAATATCACCCACTGCCGCTGCCGTTACTACGCAATCTTTTAAGTGGCTTTTTTTACGGTTAGGTAAGGTCCCATTAGCTACCAATCGAAGTAGCATAGGCTGAGGGTTGGATTGGGCATTGACAGCAGCTGATGCATCAGCACCACCAATCACAACTGCTCTGACAAAGGTACCCGCTGGAACATAGGTATCTGGATTTTTACGGGGTATTTTGCTTTCAGCAGCTGCTTCATGAGAAACCAATGATAAATTATCCTCACGAATTTTTTGTCCTACAGCATGATTCACGTTTCTGTTAGATGTTGCTCCAGGAGAAGGCAAGAAATTACCCTGATATTCATTACTGCCTGACAGTGAAAATGATGCATCATTCGCTTGCATGTTATTTTGAGATACAGATAACTGATTTTCTAATGTTGCAACCCGTTTGCTTAATTCTTCATTTAATTTTTTTGTGCTCTCATCCTCTGATTTTTTATTGTTAGATAAAGTTTCCATCTGCTCTTGCAAATTTTCTGTTTGCTTGCGTGTTTCACGTAACTGTTTTTCTATTTTGTTCACTACAGTAGGTTCTGTATCCAGGCGAGACAAAGGACTTGAAAAGTTCGCTTTCTCAATTTTTTCACCTTTCGGGTGAAATGAATAATGAGACAGAGCATAAACTATCAAAATGATGCTTAAGACTATGCCAGCAGCAAGTAGCAGCAAATTTTTCTTTTGCGTTAATTTAACCTGAATGGTTTTGATATCATTGCCCATGGTCAACTACTCGATATAAATAAATTTCATCACCACTCTCAACTACTTCATCCTCGAAAGAAATTGCACGAGTATTTTTTTGTGAAAATTCTTTTGCGTGTAATAAACGGGTTTTTTTACTACAATTTTTTAGCAACCAAATTTCACTCTGCAAATGATCACCGCGATAGATAGTCAAAAGCTGCAGTGTGAGACCGGAAGATAATTTTCTAGCCTTACCCTCGCCCATATCGATTACCGCATAACCTTCCGGCCTTTTCTCCTCCACCATCGCATTGATTAAATTAATGAGCGTTTGTACGTAAGGTGAATTTCTTTCCCAACGATTGGCATACTGCCTTGCTGGAGATATCGGCTTTAACTCAATATTTTCTGCTGGACTATCGGTGGGTATTAATGACAAGGTATAGCTATGCCCGTGTTCTGTGGCTATAAATAAACTAATCGTTTTTTGTTGATAGGCTAATGTGGGTTGAACAAAAATTTCACCTTTATTTTCATCTTTATTAATTTCATAAGCGCCTTCAATTCCATAAGTTTTTATAATACGATCACCTAGCACAAAAATCCGCGTGGGCTGCTTGGCTGATATATTCACTAAAATAGTTTGGTTATCCTTAGCAGCTTTAATTTGTGCTGCATGGGCTGCCCATACACTCAACACACAAACTATCCCTATCAGACTCATCATCACCTTACGCATGCGTTTTGACCTCTTCGAAAGACTTAATCAACAATCTCCCTGCGTTATAAGTAAATTCCATTTGATACATCACACGCTGCGGAGAAAGTTGCGAATCTCCAATCGTTGATTGCAAATCTCCTAAAACTCTTGCAATCAGTTTTTTTGCATCTACTCGGACATCCACAGGATAAAAAGCTGTTGTGATACGTTCCTTTTTAAGCCGCTCTGCCTCTGTTATCAGTGCTATCTTTAATCCCTCATAGCAATAGGGAGTCACATAGCGCAGCAAGATATCGCGTTGCATAGCGGCATTACTCGGAGTCACATTGAGACGTAAGTTGGCAAAAAATATTGCCATTTCAGATAAATACTCAGGAGATACATGATTTGCTGACACCCAAAATGATTTTTCTATCATGGGTGGAGAAACAACTATTTTTTCGTATCCTTTAGCATAAAACAGATATGAAACTAGCAGCATATTAGCAAGTAACCCTAAAACCGCTAACGTCAAATATCCATTACGATGCTCTACCAAATACTGAATACGAGTGTTTCTCAATAAGTGTTTCATGAGCTTATCCTATAATTTCACGTATATACGAGGGTGGCGTTGCTTTATAAAACGCTAAAGGCGGAAAGTGCCAATAAATAAAATGTTTATAAAAATGATGATTTTCTTCTCCTCGCATTTTTTTCATCAAAATATAAGACGTGACACTGACCGCTAATGCTAATAACTGTTTTTGAAATATAAAGGCCACCACGATAAACGGTATAATCACGATAGCTATTTCACTCAAGGTAAAAAAAGCAATTTTGAAGGGGGCATCTAATTTTTGTGGAATATAATATTTATCCATGATTAGCCTCCAAATTTTATTTTTGCCCAGGTAGTGAGCGCCATCATGGTAGGAAGAAGTACTAAAGCCGTCATTTTTCTTTGTGTCGTGAGATAATAACAAGCAGCACAAAATTCCATCATAAGCAGTCCATTACATCCTGTACCTACAAAGGTGGCGAATAAATTTTGTGTCGGCTCCAATAAAATATCTTCTCCTTCAGCAAAGACCGTATTTGTCATCAAAGAGAGATATACTCCAAACAATGCTATGCCCATATGATGATATTGTTGGGTGATTGCTTTCATGACACGACGAGCTACTGTTACGATTGACTTACACATGGTTACTACCTCCGTTAGTTAAATAAATAGTGAATGAATATTCCTTTAATCGCTTTATCCACAAGCTGAGTCCCCCTAATAACTGGTTTTTATATAGGAGATATATGTATATATAGAGTGGCAAGAGCGTTTCAGCGCAAAAACAAGAGTGTTTCAGCGCAGAATCATCTAAATTCCAAGAGTGTTTCAGCGTGGATAACTTTTTTATCCACCGAATTTTGTGGATAACTTTCATATCAATGCACTCCTATCTGATGAATATTTTTGATATGCGACCTACTAGGATTTAAATTAATCCCATCATCTTCAAGGCTGACTTTGGCTTCGTTATAAAAGGCAGTAACAACGCGCAGTGATCTTATAAACTCTCGTTTAAAATCTCTTAATCCTTGCCTATTCTCTGCATAATTCGACCCAAATTGATTTTTAAGCGATATCCACGGAATGAGTGTAGATTTCTTCAAAGAAAAAAATCGATAAGTTAACCAAGTATAAATATCAATTTGCAAAGGTGATTTTCGCAAGGCTTGTAATACTCTTAAATCAATGGGGACAGGACGATCAATGATTTCTTCAAAAAAATCCTTTGAAAGTGTAATGGTAGATTGCTTGGAAATATTGCACTGATTATCTTTTAATGGATTCCACCATAACTCGAAAGAGCGTGCCACTTGGAACTGATCTGCTTTACATACCCCATTTTTCTTATCTTGATAAACACAAGAGATATGGGATGAAAATAACCGCAGCATTTGATCACGTAAACGTGTTGCATCCCCTCGTTTACCGCCACTTCGCGAAAGATCAAGCGCTCTAAGAAATTCAGAGAAACTTTTACCTAAATGTAGAACGTGCGATTTAGTGCGTTTTGCTTCCCGTGTTATCCATGCAAGTAATAATCGTGGTAGCGAACCATAAGGCATCCCAAATACGGGGTTGGCCTGTATAGTTAAGACATAATCGCCATTCCAACGCTGAAAATAATCAGCATCGAGCTTACTATGCGGTAAAGTTGCCATTATCATGGCACGCGCCATAAAAGCTAACATACCCGCTTCTTTGGCGCTTTCTGCTTCAATAGCAAGATATTCAGTAATTAATTTATCTGTTTTTTTTGATGATCCAGAAGACCTGACTAGCTGGTCAGGTTTTTCGTAGATGTCGAACACCTCTAACATATCCCTACTGCTCCTTTTCCGTGTTCAAAGAAGGGCAGTGACATTCCACGTACAATCAGATAAATTATTGTACGGGGAAATCGCACACCAAGTGATCTGCCCCTATTTTAGAGCTAGCTAAGTTAGCGCTTGGCTAGCTCTATTGAATCGGTTAAACCTATATCATCTAATTTCTCATTGACTACCTCAGTTATCACAACGCTGTTATTTTATGCTTTCGATTGCATAAGGAAATACGTAAAAAATACCCATTTTGCTTTATTTAATTAACACCACACATGCTTTATTACTTACTTATTAACATATTTAATAACATATTTATATAGACTTTGCAAATGATTTAGGATTCTTTCTTTATTGCATCTATAATTTTGTTAAACTAACAAAAAAGACTGTGCTTATTAATCTGAGAAAATTTGACATGATTGACCTTACCCCGTTAGAGATACGAATTTTATTAAAATGCTACGAAAATCCTTTAGGAAAAAAGGAAATATCACAACTCTATCGGTCTCATAGCCATACCAAACGCAAACAGGCTATGGATAATTTAACTGAAAATGGTTTAGTTTTATCAAAACTGATGCCTAAACC
>Ga0206830_1054_pt1 | contig 12978 bp, 12 predicted proteins | sample Alteio_BWOrgCont_76_FD_152884 | JGI IMG/M metagenome (GOLD analysis project Ga0206830, IMG submission 152884) | Enriched cells from forest soil in Barre Woods Harvard Forest LTER site, Petersham, Massachusetts, United States -... | ecosystem: Environmental > Terrestrial > Soil > Temperate forest >... | reverse complement strand
GATACGTAATATCATAGTTTAAAATATAAGTAATTGTATATATTCTTTAATTTCTATCAATCCTTCCCATGGACATTATCCATAAAATGCTGAAATAAATGCCCTCTATCCGCTTTTTCAGCAATAACTCCGCTGAGCAATCTACTTCTTGGTTGGGCACCAAGTATATCTTCCTTTTCTTCTACTGATAACTTAGCTATCCAAATTTTAAAGCCTTCTTCAATCAAATCTTTTTCTAATTTTTGTAAACGTTCTGCTTCTAATTTTTTATGTTCTAGTAGCTCAGATAATGCTTTTTCTTTGGGTGAAACATAATTTTTTTCAAACCACACTCCCCCCTTTCTTAAAACGCCCATCAGCACATTCAGGGGTTCCGCATAAATTTTTACTTTAAGGTTATAATCTAGAGCAAAAGCAAAATGATTAATGGATGCTTGAATTATTTCTGGTGTATTTAATTGCCGCTCAAAAAGTTGTGTTAGCTGGGTTTTTGAAAAACCAATGTGCATTAATGGAGTAAGATCAATTTGTTCCCATTCCGAGGGTAAAGAAGTAGTAGTATTTATATTATAACTATTACTACTACTATAGGAGCTATTGTTACCCGTTATGTTATCTGGATTAAGTGTTTTTAAAGGATTAAATAAAGATTTTTGTGCTTGTATAGCACCTGCCTGAATTTCTTTTGTTATACCTAGAACCATGTGCCCTCCCCTGCAGGCTTTTCCTTGGTGTCGGATAATAAGTTTTTTATCTAGCAAGCGGATTAGTGAGGTTTTTGCGCTGCCAAAAGAACAATTAGCAGCGAGTGCTAAATCAGAAGTAAGAATATTTCCTGTATCTAGAGCGCCCCTCAAGGTGCAGATATTAATAATATGAAGAAAGATATTCTTCTGAATACCCGTCAATTTTTTTATGGTGTCAGTTAGATAATTAACGGTAAGAATATTATCCATTCCGTTATCTGTTTTGTTATCCAGGTGTTCTCTGGTTGTTGCTTGGTTGTTATCTGGACGCTTTCTAGGCGTTACCTTATTGTTACCTGGTTGTTCTTTGGTTGTTACCTGGTTGTTATCTGTAATGTTACCTGATTCGTTACCTGTTATTTCGTTTTCAGAGGTAAGCTCATGTACCTTTGCTTCTTGTTTCTGTTCGATAGGGGTATCAATAGATCCTGTTCCTGACAAATCCCAAGGCCTATAGCTTTTTTTAACGAACTTTTTTTCAGTCCGTTTTCCGATGAGATCTGACAATTGCGGCATTCGTTACTTCTCCTTAATCAGATCTTAACTAAGCAGCTGCCTCATTAGACTCGACTAGGCTTAGATCATCCGATATTTTCTTTGCTTGTGCGGGTGATATTCCCAGCAGTTCTCTTGTTAATCGATCAAAATCATCTCTTGTAGGACTATTTTTAAGAAAGCTAAATAAATTCTTATTACTGTCAGTAATGTTAGGAATCTCTTGGGAAAATTGAACGGTAGTTTGTAAAATACGCCCTTCCAAATCGGGATCTGATATGAGAGATACAATCGCCTTATCAGAAAGTATCGTTTTTCCGCTAAATTTATTTAAGAAGACCTTATAGGCTATTTCTGTTTTAAAACGCTTATTAAGGGTTTCTATTTCACGTTTCAGGATTTTTAAGCCTTTAGCACTGAATTTATCTGGGTTAAGAGGCGCGAGTATAATATCCGCATAAAGACCTGCAGCTGTGACTGCCTGCCCCATTGTTGGAGGACAATCGATAAAGATGAAGTCATAATTATCAGCGATAGGTTCAAGCAGGTCATTATATAGGGTATGTAAAGGTAGTCGTTCGTTGACGATCACATTATCTAAAACGACATTTTCAATACGACTTGCAATTAAATCCACCCCATCTGAAAGCGGGATGATGGCATCTTCGATTTTGATACTGTCATCAGTAATAACATCCACTAAAACAGGATGATCTTCTGCGTCTATACCACAAGTATCCGTTAGATTTCCTTGAGGGTCAGCATCAATTTTTAATATTTTTGCGCCATACGTATTGGTACAGCTAGCAATATTCTCAACAGTGGTTGTTTTACCGGTTCCACCTTTGACGATTTGGCCAACGATCACTTTGCGATCGAAATGAATATTAAACAGCTGCTTTGCTTGAGCATAGGTAAGGTATAGTTTATTACCTAACTTAGGACAGGCGATGTTTTTTAACTTAAGCTGTTTATGTACAGCTTGGACAGATATATTGAGGAAATCAGCAGCATGCGCAATTGTCATTTTTGGCTGCATTGATGATATATCCTTTGGTGAGAGTGTCATAGTAATTCCTTATTTGATCTATAGTTTAAGATTTTATATTAAAACAATCAAAATCGTCAACAACATAAAGAGTGTTAATTTGAGTTAAGTATGAATTAAAGCTTATTATACTTAACATTGATTCCTGCTCAATTTTTATTTTCAATTTTTGTTACCTAGTTGTTACCCATTATGTTATCTGTTAAATGTATAAATCGTTATCTGTTGTGTTACCTGTAATGTTATCTGTAAATAAATTTTTTTAAGAATAATTTGTTACCCGGATGTTATCTTGTTTAGCTATATTTTCTGGTTATGTTATCTGGATGTTACCTGTTAATTGCCATAAAATATAGCGATTGGTTCCTATTTAAAGATATTGTATGTTACCTGGTTGTTATCTCTATCGTTACCTGATTTGTTACCTGTAATGTTATCTTGTTGTTATCTGTTAGTTATCGATAGATGAAACCATGAAAAAAGTTTTAAAAAATGCTTTAAATGTGTATGATTTTTTAAAAAATGGAAAAATATTGCAGTATATAAGTTTAAAAACAATATTAACTGGTAACAACTGGGTAACGATAGAGTAACAAACAGGTAACATCAAGGTAACAACCAAGAATCCTAAAGATAGTTCTTCGTGGAACATTTTTAAGAGTGCAAATCTGTGTTAGATCAAAATCTTTTATGGTTAAATATAAAGAAAGGACATTTCTTAAATGAAAATTTCATTGAGTATTTTGTTTTCTTTATCGCTATTTTTTGCTTGCACTATCTCTTTAGCAGAAATTAACTTTGATCATTATAAAAAGCCCAGTGCAAAGGAGCTTAGAGCTAGACTTACCACAATGCAATATTATGTTACCCAAGAAAAAGGAACGGAACCGTCCTTTAACAATGCTTATTGGAATAATGAAGCACCAGGAATTTATGTAGATCGTGTTTCCGGAGAGCCTTTATTCAGTTCTCTCGATAAATTTGATTCCGGAACAGGTTGGCCTAGCTTCACCAAGCCGCTGGAGCCTGACAATATCATCTATCAAGAAGATCATACTTTAGCACAAACACGCATGGAGGTTATTTCAAAACATGCGCAATCACATTTAGGACATATTTTTGATGATGGTCCTCCGCCAACGCATAAGCGCTATTGCATGAACTCTGCTGCTTTGGAATTTATCTCTGTGAATGATTTACAAAAACGTGGATATGAAAAATACTTGTCTTTATTTAAAAAATAACCCCTATACCAACCTCTATAATCTAATTATAATAAGTATATATAAAAACCTCATAATAATCAGTGACTAATAGCCATTTCTCCAGCATACTCAGCTGTGACCACCCAGTTACTTAGTACTACATAACTGGGTGGTCACAGCTGAGTATGCTGGAGAAATGAAAATCAAAAGCAGAAAAGGAAAAGAATAACAAAGAGAGAGTAGGGTGGGGTAGGAGCTTTGATGCAGCAATCTAAAATGAAGTTAACAGAAAGAGATATTGAAATCCTTCGCTTTATTAATGAATTTGGTTTTTGTGAAATTCTTCAGATCGAGAAGCGCTTTGCAATGAAAAAGCCGCGTTGCTATCAAGTCATGCAACGGTTGGTGAAGGAGGGGCTCGTCATCCATCAGAGAATTTTTCATGGGCGGCATGGGATGTTTCAGCTAAGTCGACAGGGGGCAAAATTCACAGATTTGCCGCCGATGTCGAAAATCCCTATTGGTTATTATGAGCATCAACTTTTAGCCATTGAGGTATATCTCAAATGTCGTCAGCTTTATCCAGAAGCCGCATGGATAAGTGAAAGGATATTACAAAAAGAAAAATTTTGTGATGGAGTAGGGAAACGAGGGCATTTATCAGATGGCATGTTAGTTTTTCCTGATGGCCAACAAATTGCTATTGAGATTGAGTTAACCAAGAAAGGAGCAAATAGAAGGCTACGTATTTTAAAAGGTTATGGCGCACAATTTTCGATCAGTGAAGTCTGGTATTACTGTAACAGCAAACTCATTGATGCCTTGCGTACTGTCACGGAAAAAATGCCTTTTATTAAAATTCATGACATACAGGAATTTTTGGCATGAACGGGAGGGATAGATTCAGTGATTATATAAATTCTCATCCTCGTGAGAGTCTTAGAGTTTTAGTCATAGGATTGTGTTTTTTATGGCAGAGTATGGTTGCGTTGATAGGTGCTGGTCTTTATTTGTTGTTAGTAAAGGTTTACCGTTTACAGTGGTGGGTCACTTTAACCATAGGGCTAGTTTTAGCAGCTTGTTCTGTTTTTTTTCAACAATATTATCTTTTCTCTCACATTAACCTGATAGAGCTCATTCACCAAGGATGGATATTAAACGTCATATTTTGGAACGACCTAATCACAGGCAGAGTAGGGGCGGTATTGAGTAAAGAACTTAACTATGTTCTGGGATTTCCGCTTTTGCTGGCTGGCATTTTAAGTGTGATAGACCTAATTCCAACGAATCCTCATGAAAAGGCAGTGAAGGCATTACAAAAAGGAGACTATGACGATTTTCTAGAGGTGAGTGATAAAGAAGTGGATAAAGCCTTAGCAAATCTTGCAGATGAAAATGTGAATGGTACGGTATTAGGTATCTCTAAATACAGTGGAAAGCCTGTTGTGATAGCAGATCGAGATGTGAATCAAATCGTACTTGTTCTAGGTACAACGGGTGGTGGCAAAACAGTTACCTTAAGGCGCTTTTATCGCCGTGCCATTATGCAGGGGTATCCATTAATTATAGTGGATGGCAAACCCGATGAAAAAAATGTCGAGTGGCTGATGACGCTTGCTAAACAGCAAGGTAAACCTTTTTTCGGCTTTAATTGTGGGAATACTTTTCATTACGATTGTTTAACCAATGGCGGCTATACTGAGCTAAAAGATAAAATTATTAGTCTAAAAGATGAATGGCAAAATGATTATTATCGATCCATCGCTGAAGATTATTTGCAAACAACCTTTGAGGTACTGCTAAAGTCTGGTAAAGAATTTGATCTAAAAATGGTTGTGGAGTGTTTAAATTATGATGATCTTGCTCTTCTGGTTCGTGCAACTAAAGACAAAGAATTAATGAAGCGGGTGAGTAGCCTTGAAAGCTATGACCGTAAAGACATTACTGGATTACAGGCACATCTTAATATTTTAATTCATTCTGAATTAGGGCAATTTTTTGAAAAAAATGAAACAACGTTTACCTTGTCTGATGCAATTCAGCAAAATGCAGTGGTTTATTTTGCATTACCGGCATTGCGGTTTCCTAGCTTTTCTAAAGTGCTAGGAAAATTAGTGATTAATGACCTAAAGGCGGTGATCGATAGGCAGAGTAGTGAGCGCGTGTTTATGGTATTTGATGAATTTTCTGTTTTTGCAGGAGAACAAGTATTAAATTTGGTGAATATGGGAAGAGGGAAGGGTGTGCATGCTGTTTTTGGCACACAAGGAACTGCGGATTTAGAAAAGACAGATCCTACCTTTAAAAACCAGGTATTAAATTGTGTCAATACGCTTATTTGCCATCGACTAAACGATCAAGATAGTGCTGAAAGTGTGGCAAGCTGGGTGGGAACGCAAGATACTTTCACAGTGACGGCACAGATTAATATCAAACAAAATGATGCAGGTATGGGATCGGTGAGACGTAATAAGGAATTCATTGTGCATCCGGATGCGATCAAGCAGAAGCTCCAAGCTGGGGAGGCGTTTTATATTACAAAGGTCGGGAGTTTCAGGCAGGATAAGGTGAAGGTTAAGTTTTCGTGAGGTAAATACCTAAGCAGACATAGGGTTTATCTTATAAATAGATATTCTAGTTTAACTAGAATTAAGTATTTTTTAGAAAACTATATATTGAATTAGTTTTATATATTATCTATAATTCTAGTATGACTCGACATAATAGAAATAAACTAAACCATCTTATGGCACATATATCGTCAGGAACAGTACTGACTTCCATGTGGCTAAAAAACCAAGGCGTATCTCCAAAATTAGCGTGGTGGTACGTCCACTCACATTGGCTAACTCGGTTGGGAGCGGAGGCTTATAAAAGAACAGGCGACGAAGTATCATGGCCAGGCGCAATATGTGCTTTGCAAACACAATTGAAATTGGATGTCCATGTGGGTGGCATAACAGCATTACAGTTGTTAGGACAAGCTCATTACATACCTGTTCAAGGGGTAAATCAGGTAACATTATTTGCAAATCCAGAAGTTAAATTTCCAAAGTGGCTATTGAATGAGGATGTATGGAAAGTACGGTTTAAAATATTTAGGACAGCTTTATTTTCTAAAAATTCTGATACCCCCACATTAGTTGAAAGACAGATAGGGGGGATAAACCTGTCTCTCTCAAGTCCTGAACGAGCCATATTAGAGGTTCTGCATTTAGTTCCATGGGCACAACCATTCGATGAGGCTTTACTATTAATGGAAGGCCTATCCCAGCTACGTCCCCAAGTGGTACAGGCTTTATTAGAACAATGCAAGTCCATCAAAGTAAAACGGCTTTTTTTGCATTTGGCGGACAGGTTTCAGCATCCCTATCTATCTCATTTAGACATGAAAAAAATAGAATTAGGCCATGGGAAACGGATGATAGGTAAGGGGGGAAACTATGATCCAAAATATCAAATATCAGTACCAAAGACAGTGGAGGAGTAAGTGGAATATTCGCGTGGTTATCTTTCACAGGTTGAACTTTTATTAAAAGTACTGCCTGCTATTAATGAACAAGATTGTTTTGCCTTAAAAGGTGGAACAGCGATAAATCTCTTTATCCGCAACATGCCGAGACTAAGTGTAGATATTGACCTATCTTATTTGCCAATTGAGCCAAGGGAGGTATTCTTAGAGAATATTACAGTGGCATTGTATACCTTGGCAGGGGATATTCAAAAAAGTGGAGCTGGCGCTTATAAGGTCAATGAAATTTTTACCCGTGACAAACAAATATCAAAGCTAGTGGTATCGAGTCCTGAAGCAAGAATTATCATCGAACCAAATTTTGTGCTTAGAGGGTCTGTTTTTGAATGCGAGACGCACGATTTATGTCAGAACGCCCAAAACCAGTTTTTGCGTTTTTACAGAATAAAAACATTATCTGTTGCTGATCTGTATGGTGGCAAGATTTGCGCTGCTCTTGCTAGGCAACATCCGCGGGATTTATTTGATGTAAAATTGTTGTTAGAAAACGGTGGTATCACTGAATCTATCAGGCAAGCGTTTACTATTTATTTAGCCAGTAATTCTAGGCCGATCCATGAAATTTTAAATCCTAATCCAAATTTGCAGGATATAAAGAAAATATTTGCAGAAGGTTTTGTTGGCATGACGCAGTTAGATATTTCTTATGAACAACTAATTGAAGTAAGGCTCGTTTTGATTAAGGAAATATTAGAAATGCTAACGGATAATGAGCGAAAGTTCCTTTTCTCCATTAAGAATGGTGATCCTCAATGGTCATTAATGCCTATCCCAGGAATTGAAAAATTACCCGGGTTGGCATGGAAACAAATTAATGTCGGTAAGATGGATCGACAGAAACATCGGGAAGCATTGGATAAGTTGAAAAGGGTATTACAGCTATAGGGTCAGTTAAAGCAGATTAATTTACACTAAAAAAATGGAATAAAGAAAACAATAACACCTCAAAGAAAATAATGGGATAAATTCATATGTTATCAAATCAACGCAAGCTTGCATCAATCCGTCAAATTAGTTCAATTACTCCTATTGAAGGCGCAGATAACATTGAAAAAATTACCATCGATGGTTGGAATTGTGTTTCAAAAAAGGGAGAATTTAAAGAAGGACAACTTTGCGTTTATTTTGAAATAGATTCCTTTCTACCCATTCGTCCTGAGTTTGAATTTTTGAGAAGGACGTCTCTTCGCAAGATGGGTGGTGAAGAGGGTTTCCGCCTTAAAACTATACGATTACGGGGCGTACTATCGCAGGGACTTGCTCTTCCGTTGAATATTTTAGGTGAACATTCTTCTGTCCAGATCGGAGACGATGTCACTGAAATGTTAGGTGTAGTCAAATTTGAACCTCCTATTCCAGTAGAGTTACAAGGAATTCCCAAGGGTCTATTCCCAGCATTCATCTGTAAAACAGATCAGGAGCGCATCCAAAATATATGGAACGAGATCAAGAACAATCCAGAATCATTTGAGGTGTCACTAAAGCTAGATGGCACAAGTTGTACTTACTATCTTCATAATGGTGATTTTGGTGTATGCTCACGTAATTTAGAAATTCAAGCGAGTGAAACTAATACTCTATGGAAGTTAGCAAGACAGTATCAAATTGAAGAATTATTGCGTTCTTATGGACATAATATTGCGTTACAAGGTGAAATCATTGGAGAAGGAATTCAAAAAAATCCAGAAAAAATAAAAGGTCAGGATTTTTATTTATTTGATATTTGGGACATTAATCAACGACGTTATTATTCTCCACAAGAACGTCGCGCATTACATGAAAAATATTTTTCTGCACTGAAGCACATACCTATTTTAGATGGTAAGCGATTCTTGAAAGAATATCAGACCATAGAATCTATCTTAGCAACAGCAGATGGTCCGTCAATGAAAGGCACGGTTCGTGAGGGGATTGTATTCAGATCAAATGAATCTGGCTTGACCTTTAAAATTATTTCAAATTTGTACTTGTTATCGGAGTAAAATTTAAATATAGGATTTTAGCTTCAATGACTGGCTAGCCTTGCGCCTGGGTCACATTATGTAATCACTGCAGAAGCCCCCTATTTAGCAGTGAGTTAAAAGAAATGATTATTAACGGTCAATTATATGAGGTTGATTTTTAAAGAAAATTTAAATTTGACAAAAGGTATGTAACTGCCTATAGTTACAGTATGAGCAAACAAGAAAAATTATTAGAAAAAGCTAAGAATAACCAAAGCGGTCTTTGTTTGAGGATTTTCAGACATTGATGAAACGTTTTAAATGGGTTTTAGATCATCAGAGAGGGAGTCATCAAATTTGGTACTCTCCGAAATCCCATCGTATTTCTGTCCAAAATTGGAATGGGAAAGCAAAAGGCTATCAGGTGAAACAATTTTTGGCTAGATTAGAGGAGGAAAATACCAATGCGTAATGAACTAGATGGTTTTAGTGTTCATCTTCTTCAAGACGATGATGGCGATTTTATTGCACACTTTGTTGAACTACCGAATGTTTCAGCTTGCGGTTCTTCAGCAGAAGAAGCCTTGCTTGAATTAAAAGAAGCTTGGGAGGCAATGAAAGAGAGCTATCAAAAACATGGAGATGAAATACCAGTTGCTCCCACTCGCAAAGAATATAGTGGGCAATTTAATGTCCGAATTGATAGACGGATTCATCGAGCATTAGCAGTGGAAGCGGTACGAGCTGGTATTAGCTTAAATGCCTTAGTAGCACAAAAACTTCAATGGTCTGTAGGCAGACAAGCAGATAATGATATTGAAGCTATATAATTAGTCGCTGGCGCGAAATTGGTCATACAACCTTGTCTCCATCAGCTAGCTTTTGATGTTTTATTAACTGCCTCAAATTAAAACCCAACACTGCAGTATACCCAGAAGATTCAATTGCTTTGTCTGATTTCATTCTACTCCTACCAAGTTGACCGCCTTGTTTAATATGACCAATCAAAGGCTCAATGCCAGAACGACGATTCACTAATTTTTCTTCACAGTCTTTCGTCATTGGTTTAGGGTGATGTTGTTTGATATTAATAGGTCTCTGAATGCCGATTTCTTTTACGCCTTTCTTAGCTAGAAATTTCTCGTTTTTACTACTGTAATAGCCTTTATCGGTTGAAACAGAGTTTATATTTTTTATACCAAAGATATTTTCATGCTCTTTAATCATAGGGATAATAGATTTCTTATCAGGCATCTGGACAGAATCACATTTTCCCACAAAGAAAAAATTTCCATCAATACGACCTAATTGAATATTTCTGCCAAATTGGTATTTTTTCCCTAATTTTCCTTTTGTAAAACAAGCGACCTCTTGCAAATGAAAGGATAGCTTTTTCTTAGACACCATGACTCCTGTTTTCAAAAATTGGCCAACGTTCTTTAAATACTGTCTTGCCAACTCGCGTATCTGGTCAATGGTCCTTTTAATATTCCATGGTATCCTTTTTATTAAACTCTCATTCAAGTTTTCACATATTTGAATAGTAGGCTCTATTTCTTTTTTCACAGTACTTAATAATGACTGCAGAGCTACAGTCAAATGTTGTGTATGAGAAACTTTTCATTAGGCGGCGACTTCCTTATTCACTGAATTAATTTGTTCACTTTCTTGAACGCCATTTATAAATTTAACTCCTCGTATCACCTCCGCTAAATAATTAAATCCTCTTAATTTAATCCAACGCTCCTGAGCGCTTTCACATAATTTAAAAACCATCGTCAAAATTGTTGTGCGCGAAAAGCATCCTTTTGATTTATAGGTGCGGTGACGTACCGTTGCAAAAGTTGATTCAATTGGATTTGTTGTGCGAATATGCCCCCAATGTTCTGCAGGAAAATCATAAAAAGCCAACAGTTCCTCCTTGTCTTTTGCTAAACAATCAGTTGCTTTTGGATATTTTGCTTCGTAAGTTTTAATGAAAAAATTAAATGCCTTGTAAGCATCTGCACGTGTTGAAGCCATCCAAATTTCCTGAAGCTGTTTTGTCGCTTGCACTTGTTGTGATTTTGGTAGTTTATCCAAAACATTACCCATTTTATGAAACCAACAGCGCTGATGTTTTGTTTCACCATAGGCCTCTGTCAATGCGCCCCAAAAACCTAAAGCACCATCTCCAACAGCTAATTTTGGTGCGACTTTTAAGCCTCTTTCTCTAAGATTTCGTAACAAAGTAAGCCAAGATTCTTTACTTTCTCGATGGCCGCCCTCAATCGCTAAAATTTCTTTATTTCCTTGTTCTGTAACACCAACAATCACTAAAACACATTCCGCGGAATCTTCTATGCGAGCATGTAAATGAATACCATCTGCCCACCAATATACGTAACGGTGCTTACTTAAATCACGCTTACACCAAATAGCATATTCACCTTCCCAATCCGCCTTTAGCCGCGATATAACCCCTGGAGAGAGGTTCTTTGCGTTCTCTCCAAACAAGGGTGTAAGCGCCGAAACAAAATCATTTGTCGAAATGCCTTTTAAATATAACAGTGGTAAAAATTCGTTCATGCTCGTACTACGACGCAAATATTTTGGCACGACTGATGAGCTAAAAAGAATTTTCTCAATAGAAGGGTTTCTATCGCGTACTCGCGGCACCTCAACAGTCACCTCTCCAATACCTGTTTGAATTTCGCGTTCTGGAAGATATCCATTGCGCACAAAACGGGCCTTTCCCTCGGCACAATTATGGGTGGCTAAAAATTCTTCAACTTCCGCTTCTATCGCTACCGCCAGGAGCTGTCTGGCTCCCGATCTTAATACTTCTGTTAATACATCTTTAATTGCTGCTGGCTTTTTGAACCCAATAACATTATCTTTCTGCATGTGGTGTATTCCTCTGTGGATTTATCCATTAACCTGAACAGTTAATGAGGATACACCGCCTTACTTATTCGTTTCAATTTACTGTCGTACACAACTTTCGATCATAGCTCATGACTGCAGCTTTTTATTCTTGGCTTCTTTCGTAGAATTCTTTGCTAAAAAGAAATAACCTCTCGCTTTTTTACTAATTTCTTTCATGTTTACTACAACAGGATCTTCAATGTGTTTCTGAAATTTTTTACTAAAAAATCCTGCCACTTTGGCAGACATTGCTCCTAGCTTCTTTAGCAAACAACTATCCGCTGGATAAGCCATGTTAGACTCTTGAATAGTTGAGTCAATATCAATGTTTCTACAATCTCCAAAACCTAGCTTTACAGCATGAAGAGCCATCTTATTTGCCAATCTTTTCTGTGTCTCTTGACTTAATCGAGATCGAAACTCTTCTATTTTTGTGTGATCAGGAACATGCCATTTTGTAACTATATTACAGCCACAAAAAATACGGTAAGCAGCATTATCTTTTACGGCATACTCCATTTGACGATCTGTTCTATTGAGCAGTTGCTGTAAAAGATAAACTCCTAAATGAGTCCTGACTTTTAATTTGCGGCCTAACCACCAACGACCAGCACCCGTTTTTTTAAGATCAGGTAAAATTAATTCAACCAAATCTCTCCAGGGTAAGGCCATTCCTAGCTGTATTAATGGATGTTTTCCATCAACATCTACTAAAATCTTTCCTGGCTGAATGTCACAGTCTATTCCAGATTGACAGATACTCATTATCTTATCCTTAGCATATTCCCGCATGCATCAAAATATATTTTATTCCTCAGTTTTAAACTTTTCCCATAATTCTTTTAATGGAAAACTGTCTGATATGATTCCAAGAGATTTCTTGTATATAGAAAACACCTCTTCTTCTCGCATAGCAGAAGCGGTATTTTTTTGCAGTACTAGCTTGGTTAGCTCAAGTGCTAAGGTCATATGGTTATTGCTCGTCTCCAACATGCCTTGCATAACGCCAACCATAGCTTCATCACCTGATGAACCCATCATATCTGAAAAATCAAAATCCTCTTCTACTTCTTCATGTCGTCTAGCAACGCTGTTTCTAGCC
>Ga0206830_1068_pt1 | contig 13246 bp, 7 predicted proteins | sample Alteio_BWOrgCont_76_FD_152884 | JGI IMG/M metagenome (GOLD analysis project Ga0206830, IMG submission 152884) | Enriched cells from forest soil in Barre Woods Harvard Forest LTER site, Petersham, Massachusetts, United States -... | ecosystem: Environmental > Terrestrial > Soil > Temperate forest > O... | reverse complement strand
ACAATTCTTTTGGCCCCTTTTGCATTAATAACCAGGTTCAGTTCAAACTCTTCATGATAATGCAATGGGAAATTGAATTCCTTTTTTACCCTTGAAAAAATTGTAAAACAATCGTTTTGCGTTAATGGGGTAATCTCCCGCATCAAATTAGTGTTCATATATAAAACTGGTTAAGCAATATTAAATCAATTTTCAGGATGCACAAATTTTATAATACTGTGATAAAATAGTACATGTATTAATGAAATATTTTTTTTAATTAATACGTTTATAATGAGCTATTTAAAATCATATGCAAGGCACAACACACTCAAATATATCATTTATTATCAATTTTAAGATAAAAAATCATTAGGATATAGATAATAATAGCGTTTACATTTGATAAAAATTGCTTGTCATGCGAAAATTGATTTCTTCATTTGCTATTGCTATAGTGATAGTTTCAAACTGTCTGTCCCCGGTGCTGGCCCAGACAAAACCCATTACCGGAAATATAAAAGATGAAAAGGGAACCCTGCTACCGGGTGCAACCGTTACCGTTAAAGGCACCAACGTTGCTACCACAACAAACGTAAACGGCAGGTTTTCCCTGAGCCTGCCTGCAGGCGCTAAAACGCTCGTTATTTCATTTGTTGGTATGCAGCAGCAGGAAATATCTGTTGGATCAAAAGTGCAATTTGATATAACATTAAGATCTGTTTCTTCCACGCTTGGGGATGTAGTGGTAATCGGATACGGCACGCAAAAAAGGCAGGATGTCAACGGTGCCGTGTCTTCTGTAACTGCAAAAGATCTTGCAGATATCCCCCAGCCAAGTGTTGACCAGATGCTGCAGGGCAAGGCGGCAGGTGTTACAGTCACACAAAATACTGGTGCGCCGGGGGCGGCGGTTTCGGTCCACATACGCGGTATTACTTCCTTTAGCGGGAGTGAGCCATTATATGTTATTGACGGGGTGGCAATAGATGGAAATGCAAATAACGGATACCAGTTAACGAGCTCTGCAAGCCCCAGTGAACAGGAGTCGAGCCCAAGTCCTCTTGCACAGCTAAATCCCAATGATATTGAATCAATTGATATATTAAAAGACGCTTCAGCAACTGCTATTTATGGAAGCCGCGGCTCTAATGGCGTTGTAATTATTACAACAAAAAAGGGAAGGGCTGGGGATGCGAAAATAAATTACGATGGTTATTATGGCGTTCAGTCACAGGGAAAATTTTTGGATGTAATGAACCTGCCTCAATATGCTGCTTTTGAAAACGCACTTGCGGACGATTTTGGATCGGGCAGGCGGGTTGAATTTTCTAATCCAAGCTTGTTAGGCCCTGGCACTAACTGGCAGGATGCGATATTCAAGAATGCACCTGAGCAAAGCCATACTCTTTCATTTTCAGGTGCCAACAATAAGACCGATTATTATGTTTCCGGCGGATATTTTGATCAAACTGGTACTGTTTTGGGATCCAATTTCAACCGTTATTCATTTCATACGACTGTTAATTCGCAGGTCAAAGATTGGTTTAAGGTTGGTACAAGTATTTCTGCCAATCAAACATTTGCAAATATTGGTTTGGGAAACTCTTATGGCATTATTTATAATGCCCTGTTGCAAGCGCCCGATGCTGCTGTTTATAATGCGGATGGTAGTTTTGCAGGCCCTGCTGTGGTCAATGGCGCTATCCAGGGGGGGCGAAACCCTGTTCAGGAAGCATTAAGCATTACCAACACTTTACGCAGAAGTAATGTTCAGGGTAATTTATATGGCGATATTAAGTTTACAAAAGACCTGGTCCTTCATTCTGAAATCGATGGTAATTTTGACTGGAGCGCTGCGAAAACATTTTTACCAACCTATTCTTATGGTGCTACTGGTTCATCTGCTGCTTTTGTAAATACCCAGGCTGTATTAAATGAATATAATGCCAGTGATAATTATTGGAACTGGGTAGAACACTTAAACTACAACCACACTTTTGGAACTAAAAATGTATTGACAGTGCTTGCAGGCCATGAAGTCTGGGAATCCACTTATGATGGCATCCAGGCAGGTACTAAAGGGTTTACTGCAGGGAACGCTATCCAGACATTAAACTTAGGCACACAAGCCAATAATACAGAGGGGGAGCCTAAAGGCAGTACTGTAATGGAATCGTGGATTGCACGTGTTATTTATACCTACGATAATAAATATAGTATTACTGCTACAGATCGCAGTGACAAATCTTCAAACTTTGCGCCGGGCTATCAAACCGGTTATTTCCCGGGGGTAGCGGTTTCATGGAGGTTATCCCAGGAGCCATTTATGGCTGGTATTAATCAAGTGGTAAGCAACCTCAAACTCCGGTTAGGCTATGGTACTGTTGGTAATTCGAATACAAATGGTGGTTATAAGTATGGCTCAGCAATTAATCCTGTAGTTACAGGCCTGGGTACGGGGTTTAGTTTTTACAATTTTTCAAATTTCCCGCTAACCTGGGAAACCGCAATTCAAAAAAATTTAGGGGTTGATTTTAGCCTGCTTAATAACCGCATAGATGCAAGCTTTGATGTTTACGACAAAACTTCAAAACACTTCCTTTTTCAAAACACTTTACCTGCTTTTCTTGCAGGCGCAACAGCCGAATACTCAAATGCAGCTATCATACAATCCCCCTGGGTTAATGCAGGTGAAATTGAGAATAAAGGCTTCGAGTTCAGCATTTCCAGCAGGAATATTGTTTCCGGGAATTTCAGGTGGACAACAAATGTAATATTCTCTCATTATACCAATAAAGTACTCTCACTAAATGGCATCCCGCCAATAATTGGCAACGTATCTACAGGTTTCGGCCCCCAGATAGCAGCAACCCAAACGCAGGTTGGTGGCCCGGTTGGGGAGTTTTATGGGTATAAAGTGCAAGGTATTATCAGTACCCAGGACCAATTAACCTACTTGGCAACGCACCCCCAGAATGTTATCGGTTCAGCCGAAGTTGTAAGCAGCGACAGGACTTTGAGTAATGGCATTTATTTGGGAGATATTGAGTACTACGGTAATAACAATGGCAACCCCAATACACAATATGCTTTAGGCAACCCTAATCCCGATTTTACATATAGCATTACGAACACTTTTAACTATAAAGATTTTGACCTGTCAATATTTTTAACCGGATCATATGGTGGTAAGATATTAAATGCTGTTGATTTTCAACTTCACGGCGCTTATCAGTTATATCAAAATCAATTGGCATCTGAAGCAAATTTTTGGACACCAACAAATACAAAGACCGACATTCCTGCACCGAGAAGTGGTTTTGGCAATAATAACCTGGTAATGTCCGACAGGTTTTTAGAAAATGCATCTTATCTGAGACTGCAAAATGTGAGGCTCGGTTACAACTTACCTGCAAAATGGGCTAAATATATTAAGATGACACATTTAAAAATATATGCAAGCGGGCAGAATTTGTATGTGTTTACTAAATATACTGGCCTTGATCCTGAAGTTGGTTCATTAAATCAAAATCCGGTTTTACAGAATATAGATTACGGGAGATATCCAATACCCCGGGTGATCACTTTTGGGTTGAATGCTGAATTTTAATAATTAATTTAAAATATAGAAATGAAAAAGCATATAAAATATATAATTGGATTTAGCACATTGGTTATTGTAACCTCGACTGGCTGTAAAAAGGATTTTTTTAACCGGCCACCCGAAAACCAGGCAACAGTGGGCACATATTATCAAACAACTGCCGAAGTCCAGTCAAGCACAAATATACTTTATGCAGCACCCTGGTTTGGTTTCAACGGAAAAGCGTTTTTGGCAATAGGGGATCTGCAAAGTGGAAATGCCCGCTGCGATGCAGGAACAGATGGCGAATTTGATGCTTTTCGTAATTTTTCAGAGGGCAATGCCACCCTTGCTGTACAAAGTACTTGGAATTCGCTGTATACAGTCATAGCACAAGCCAATGCTTTATTAAACAATTTGCCCACAGCTGCTCCCGCTTCTGTTCCAACTGCTGTTGTTAATAATGCCCTGGGGGAAGCTCGTTTAATGCGCGCTGCAGCTTACTTTTATTTGGTACGCCTTTTCGGTAATGTTCCGATAATTACAAATCCTGCACCATTTGTAGGTAGTTTTCAAACAGTTCCCACCAACCCGGTAACCGATGTTTATAAATTTATGATTATCGATTTACAATTTGCTGAAGCCAATTGTACGCCGGGGGTGGCAAATACAGGTCATGTATCCAGTGCATCTGCATCAGCATTATTATCAAAAGTGTATTTATATGAACAGGATTACGCGGATGCAAAAACAGAAGCTGAAAAAGTAATAAACAGCGGCGAATTTGGCTTACTTGGCCTGGACAACACTTCAGGTACATATGTTAATTTATTTGAAACAGCCTTTAATAATAACCTGGAATCCATTATTGCCCTGCAATGGACATCCAATGGGGGTTATGGATTTGGGAACCAGATACAGTCAGTGATTGCCGATGGCGAAAATGGAAATTATCTCACAGGCACAGGTGATGGTTACGGTGAATTAGGCCCCACATGGGATTTACAGGATGCCTTTAAAGCAGAAGGGGATACTATCCGCCGGCATGGGTGCATTATGTTGCCGGGTGAATATTACCCCGAATTGCATAAAGCTGAAGGGGGTTATACGGTACCCCTTGCCGTTAATGAACAGGGTACTCATGCCAGTATGAAAAAATATGTGGTTGGAACACCGGCAGATAATAATGGAAACAGTGCAGCCCAGGCGACCTCGAACAATACTTATATTATGCGTTACGCCGATGTATATTTGATCGAAGCCGAAGCTATTATAGGGATTTCATCCGGCACTACCCCCGGCAAGGGGATACCCCTCAGCGCCTCCTCTTCGGATCCCACAGCTTTAAAATACCTGAATTTAGTGCGCCAAAGGGCAGGGGTTCCGGCTTTAACCAGTTTTACTTACCAGCAATTAATCAATGAAAGGCGCCTGGAATTTGCTATTGAAGGCGATTATTGGTATGATTTGCAACGTTTGGATGGCTTTAATTCTGCTACCCACCCCGTTGCTGAAGCAATCATCGCTGCACAAAACAGGGGTGGCTCCAGTGGCTCAGGTACAGCGCCTCTGTATATAGACTGGACCAGGAATACCCTTTATATTCCTGCTACAGATGCTAATTTTTTAATGCCAATCCCGGCTACTGATGTAGCAGCAGATCCTGCTTTAACAGGTTCCCCGGTTCCTTACAAATTTTAAAATAAATATATTATGAAAATAAAAAATTATCAATCAAAAAATCTAATCCTGGTTCTGTCGGCTTTGATAGCATTGGGATTGGCATCCTGCAAGAAATACAATAGTATGGGCTTTACTCCAGGTACAGGCGCACCTACTATTACATCTGTCCACACACTGAGCAAAACGCTTACTAATGGTGATAGTGTAACCATAACAACATACGATACATCCGGAAATATTTCTACAACGGTTAAGGGGGCGCCCAACCAGGTTGTTGCCTTTGATTCTGCGACTACGGCTGGCAATAAAGGGCAATATTATGTGATTTATGGCACAAACCTGGGCAGCACAACTACTGTATTATTCAACGGAGTTTCGGTTTATTTTAACCGTGCTTTAATTTCAGATAAATCTATTATTGTCAGCATTCCGCTTAACGTGCCTACGATTGGCGCAGCCGCAAACGATACCCTAACTGTTGTAACTTTATATGGTAAGGCTTATTATAATTTTACTGTAATAACTCCACCCCCAACAATAGCCACTGTTTCTGATTATGATTTTTGGGGCGGCTCCCAAATTACATTCACCGGCATTGGTTTTGCCAGCGTGTCATCAGTTGCTTTAACAGGCAGCAATGCAAAAATTACCATTGTCAGCCAGACAGATGCCCAATTGGTTCTCCAATTCGATTCAACCACAATCAGCAGGGGGAACCTCATATTTTCTTATTCTTCAGCAGGAAATACGGCTACGGAAACTACTACCCAGGAATTTATTGATCTGGACAATGCATATAAAATTTTTGCCAATAATAATTTTCAAAACAGCTGGCAGGATAATTCCTGGTCAGGGCCTTCAGGGGTTTCAAGCGGTGCCACACATTCGGTGCCGGGCAATTCTTCCGCTGAAGCAAGCTATCCTGCCGGGGGGTGGAAAATTGAAGGCTGGGCAAACTGGTATCCAAGTTTTGCTTATGATCCTTCATACACTTATTTGACATTCTGGGTTTTGGGCGGGGTTTCTAATCATACACTTGTTCTTGTAGGCGATAAAATAGCGGGGGGGTATTCTCAAAACACCTCTGCCGCTGCAATTCAGCAGATCTCTGTGCCGGCAGGTGTTTGGACATATTATAAGATCCCCTTGGGCACAGGTACAGGCCAGCTTAACTATTGGGCAACCGGATCCCCTGCCCAGCAATTGGGATTTTTTCTGCAGGGGCAGAGCGGAGATGTGAATGAAACAATGTATTTTGACGAAGTGGCATTTGTTAAATAGAAGTATTAATTACTTGGCGATGTTTATTTTTTAACTAATTGAAAAACTCTGCGAAGCTATTCTTCGCAGGGTTTTTTATTGACGCAAAACTTCAATAATGTTTTTCAAAAGAATAAAATTTATATTGTCCGGCATCTTTATTTTGAATACGTCTCTTTTGTTTTCCCAAGAAGATTTTCCTTCAGATGCCCATGCAACCAAAGAAACGGTAAACCTGTACCGGAATTTGAAAAAACTTTCTCAAAAAGGTTTTTTGTTTGGCCACCAGGATGACCTTGCTTATGGCGTTCACTGGAAATATCAAAAAGACAGCAGTGATGTAAAAAGCGTAACAGGTGATTACCCTGCATTATATGGATGGGACTTAAGCGGCATAGAATCGGATCGTGAAAATGATATTGACGGGGTACCTTTTAAAAAGACAAAAGAATTTGTACAACGTGTATATGCGCGAGGGGGTGTCAATACATTTAGCTGGCATGCACCAAGCCCGCTTGGCAATGGGAAAAATGCGTGGGACACAACCCATGGAACAGTGGCTTCTGTTTTACCCGGCGGCGAAAATCACGAATTGTATAAATCGTGGCTGGACAAGCTCGCAGTTTTTATATCCTCACTAAAAGGAAGTAAAGGCGAAGCAATCCCAATCCTGTTCAGGCCATTTCATGAATTTACAGGCACCTGGTTCTGGTGGTGCCAGAATACATGCAGCGAATTTGAATTTAAAACATTATGGCGTTTCACTATCTATTATTTGCGCGAAGAAAAAAAATTACGCAACCTGTTAATCGTTTATAACACCAGTGGCGGTTTTGAAACAGCAGAAAAATTTTTGCAACGCTACCCCGGGGATGACATGACCGATGTGCTGAGTTTTGATACTTATCAATATGACAATCCTGAAAAAACAGAATGGTTCGAAAAAAATACCAACCGTGATTTAGGGGTAATAGAGCAAATCGCGAAAGAAAAAAATAAACTCTTTGCACTTGCAGAAACAGGGTATGAACAAATACCATATGCCAGCTGGTGGACGGATAAATTGATGAAAGCAATAGGGGATCACAAAATTTCTTATGTGCTCCTGTGGCGGAACCACGGATGGAATGAATGGCTTAAACCACCACACATGCATTATTACGTACCTTTTAAAGGGGATAAATCGGAAACAGATTTCATAAAATTTTATAACCTGGATAATACACTTTTTGAGAGAGATGTAAGGAAAGAGAAATTGTATGAATAAGAAAATGTTCTTCTTTTAAAATGCTTTTCAAATTTACTAATGGCCAATTTTAAAATAAACTTTTGCATGCTTATCCTTTTGCTTTTTGCTATTTCATCTTGCAACAAGAGCGCGGATAACAATAGCAACCCTGCTGTCGTTATAACCGATACTACTATTGCGGCGCCCAATGATCCCGCGTTTGGTGCTACAGTCGGTTTTTTTGGTAACGATTGGGCTGCGAAAACATTTGCAACCCCTTCCTATACCATTACTGCAAAACCTGCTGCAGGTGCAAATGCAACCATAACCGTGGACATGAGCAAGGTAATTACCAAAGTATCTAAATATCTTTTTGGTAACAACACAAATATGTGGACAGGGCAAATGAGCAATCAAACATCACTTGTAGGATTTATAAAAGATCTCTCGCCCAATATTCTTCGTGCGCCGGGTGGCAGTGCAAGCGATTTATATTTTTGGAATGCTGATTTCCGGCATTTGCCAGCCGATGTAACCGCTGCTTTATATGATGGCAATGGTAATCCTGTGAGTACCGATTCAACTAATTATTGGTACGGCCAGGCTACCCCTTCCTGGAGCCTGGCACTTAATGATTATTATAGTTGCCTGCCATTAACCAATACCACTACTGGGCTTATTACGGTAAACTATGCCTATGCACGGTATGGCACAGGCTCAACCCCCGTACAAACTGCTGCACATTTAGCTGCAGACTGGGTGAGGTATGATAACGGGCGTTCAAAATATTGGGAGGTTGGCAATGAATGTTATGGCACATGGGAGGCCAGTTATAAAATTGATACGACAAAAAACCATGACGGGCAACCCGCAATAATTACAGGGGATCTTTATGGTCAGCAATTTAAAGTATTCTACGATTCAATGAAGGTTGCTGCGCAGCAAATTGGGGCTACTATTTATATAGGCGCGCCTATACTTGACTATGCACCTGCGTCCTGGGAAACACCGGCCACTCAAAACTGGAATCAGGGTGTTTTGAACCAGGTTGGCAGCGTTGCTGATTTTTTTATTATTCATGATTACTTCACTGCATATAATACCAATTCCTCCATCGCAGATATTTTAAGTTCTGCCACCAAAGTTCCTGCAGCAGCAATGGCTTATGTAAAATCACAATTCACACAATATGGGGTGCCTGTAAAACCAGTAGCTTTATCGGAGTGGAATATCCAGGCCACGGGCTCAATGCAGAATGTATCAAATGTTGCAGGCATTCATGCAGCCGTTGCTTTAGGAGAATTGATAAGGAACCAATTTGGAGAAGCAAGCCGTTGGGATATTGCTAACGGATGGAGTAACGGGGATGATCAGGGTATGTTTAATATCGGCGATGAACCCGGAGCAGTTAAATGGAACCCCCGTCCCGCGTTTTATTACCTGTATTATTTTCAAAAATATTTTGGTGACAGGATGGTGAATTCCGTTGTGATTGGTGATACAACCGTATTAAGCTATGCATCATCATTTTCTTCCGGGCATAGCGGGATAATTATTATTAATGAAAGTACAGTGAGCAAAACTGTGGGTATCACAATAAAAAATTTTAAAGCAGGCGCCAATTATTATTGGTACACTTTAGCAGGGGGAGCGGGGGATTTCCCCGGAACGGTATATATCAATGGAAACGCACCTTCCGGGGCAAGCGGCGGCCCGTTGAATTATGCAAATATACCAGCGAACGCGGCTGCTCAAAATAGCGGTATAGCTATTTCTGCGCCGGCAAGGTCGGTAACGTTTGTAGTAGCAGAGAGTAAATGATATGATCGGTTGTTAAGAAATTTCGTGAAAAATAAAAATGTGCGCAACGGTTTTTAATGGACAGAAATTGGCTGCAAAAGAAATAAGAAATTTGATAGATTGTGTTAGCGCTTTACACATTTATCTAAAACAGGCATTATGAAGCTTCAGGCTGTCGATATCGCTATTCTTTTGCTTTATTTGTTGTCCATGCTCATTATTGGGTGGACGTTACGCAAAAAAGCGGGGTTAAATAAAGAGAATTATTTAATGGGTGGCAAATTGCTCCCCTGGTATATGCTGGGTTTAAGCGATGCCTCAGACATGTTTGATATTTCAGGAACCATGTGGATGGTGAGTTTGTGTTTTGTATATGGCATGAAGAGCATCTGGATTCCCTGGCTTTGGCCCGTTTTCAACCAGGTGTTTATGATGATGTATTTATCAAGATGGGTAAGGCGGTCAAATGCAACTACTGGTGCTGAATGGCTGGCAACGCGTTTTGGCAACACCGGTACAGGGGTTAAATCATCACATAATATTGTTGTTGCATTCGCCCTGTTAAGTTGTCTCGGTTTTATGGCTTATGGTTTTGTTGGTTTGGGAAAATTTATGCAAATATTTATTCCGTGGGAAATGGTGAAGCAATATGTTCCATTTCATATTGCACCATCTTATGTACCGCATTTTTATGGGATTATTTTTACGCTGTTTGCCACATTCTATGCTATTTTGGGGGGTATGCACAGTATTGTTCTTGGGGATGTGATTAAGTATGCAATCATGTCTGTTGCATGTATTGGTATTGGTATTATTGCTATGATGAAATTGCATGGGCACACTGTTAACGTGCCGGAAGGATGGATTAACCCATTTTTCGGATGGAAGCTGAACTTAGACTGGGCGGGTATTGTAAACGATGCCAATAAAAAAATAAGTGATGACGGTTTTTCTTTGTTCGGAATATTTTTTATGATGATGTTATTTAAAGGGGTATTTGCCAGCCTTGCAGGGCCAACACCAAATTATGATATGCAAAAAGTATTAAGCACACGATCGCCGCAGGAAGCAAGCAAAATGAGTGGTTTTGTTTCCATCATTTTATTACCGGTGCGTTACACCATGATAATTGGATTAACCGTACTTGGCCTTTTATATTTTAAACAGGTTAACGGCGATTTACAAACTCCTGGGGGAACTGACTTTGAAAAAATATTACCGGCAACCATTAATAACTTTTTGCCTGTTGGTTTAATGGGGTTGGTATTAACAGGGTTGCTTGGCGCGTTTATGGGTACTTTTTCAGGAACACTCAATGCGGCGCAGGCGTATATTGTAAACGACATTTATCTAAAATATATAAACCCAGGCGCGTCTGCAAAAAAGACTGTCCGGATGAATTATTTCGCAGGTATAACAGTAGTGGCCACAGGGGTTGTACTTGGGTTATTTGTTAAAGACGTGAATACTGTTTTGCAATGGATCGTTTCTGGTTTATATGGTGGTTATGTTGCATCAAACATGCTGAAATGGTATTGGTGGCGTTTTAATGCAAATGGTTTTTTCTGGGGGATGCTTGCAGGTATTATTCCTGCTATTGCATTGGCAGTATTAAAATCATTCGGTGTATTAAAAGGGCTGGACTTGTATTATTGGCCTGTACTTTTCTTATTATCCCTTGCAGGATCGATAATCGGAACATTCGCTGCGCCGCCAACGGATATGGAAATATTAAAATCATTTTATAAAGTTGTTCGCCCATGGGGGTTCTGGAAACCAGTCCAGAAAAAGGTTACAGAGGATGATCCATCTTTCGTAAGCAATAAAAATTTTAAAATAAATATGTTTAACGTAGCGCTTGGGATCATTGGTCAGTTATGCCTTACCATTTTGCCCATGTATGTTGTATTGTGGTTAAAACTGCCGTTGCTGATCACAGCAGTGTTGTTATTGATCATTATTATGATCCTGAAAAAAACCTGGTGGAACAGGTTGAATGAATATTAATATTATTAAACATAAACAAGTGAGATGAAAAATTCATTTAGTAAGCGGTTGGGAAAGCTGCAAAATAATTATGCAGAACTGATAGAAAGAGAGAATGAACCTGTTGAAAACGGGAACGGGGTTTTTGATCGCTATAAGTACCCTATACTAACGGCGATGCATACCCCATTATACTGGAGATATGATTTGAATGCTGCTACTAACCCTTTTTTAATGGAACGGTTTGGCATTAATGCGGCTTTTAACGCGGGGGCGATGAAATGGAAAGATAAATATATACTCGCGGTAAGGGTTGAGGGGGCTGACCGTAAATCTTTTTTTGCAATCGCTGAAAGCCCCAATGGTATAGATCATTTTACATTCTGGGACTACCCCATATCCATGCCGGGGACCGGTGAACCGGAAACAAATATTTACGATATGCGGTTAGTAAATCATGAGGATGGATGGATATACGGCATATTTTGTACAGAGCGGCGTGATCCAAATGCACCTGAGGGGGATCAGTCATCAGCTATTGCTCAATGTGGTATTGCAAGAACAAAGGATTTGATAAAATGGGAACGCCTCCCCAACCTGGTAACCCCATCCCCCCAGCAACGAAATGTTGTACTGCACCCGGAATTCGTGGACGGGAAATACGCTTTTTATACAAGGCCGCAGGATAGTTTTATTGAAGCGGGAAGCGGCGGAGGAATCGGATTTGGATTAAGCAATTCTATCATTAATGCAGTTATTGAAAAAGAAATTGTAATTGATAAAAGGGTTTATCATACGGTGTACGAATTAAAAAATGGCCTTGGCCCTGCGCCGATAAAAACAAAATACGGGTGGCTGCACATGTCCCATGGGGTTCGCAATACCGCAGCGGGTTTGCGTTATGTTTGTTATTTGTTTATGACAGATTTAAACGATCTTACTAAAGAAATTTATAAACCCGGTGGTTATTTTATAGCTCCGGAAGGGGATGAATTAATCGGGGATGTTTCAAATGTTTTATTCAGTAATGGATGGATTGCAGATGATGACGGAAAAATTTTTATTTATTATGCCACCTCAGACTCTCGTATGCATGTGGCCACATCCACATTGGATAAGTTACTGGATTATGTAATGAATACTCCTGCTGATGGTTTAAATTCATCCGCATCTGTCAGCACGTTAAACCAGATTATTAATAATAATAGACAGTTTATCGAAAATAAAACACACGCACACACTGTAGAAAATTCTTCTTTATAAAAACTTTAAATAAATGTAAATTGGTGCAGTGATATTTTTATTGTGAAAATTAATCTTCAGCAATATAAAAAAGAAACAACACGCGAGCTGCACAAAATTCTTGCATACTGGATGCATTATACACAGGATGGAATTAACGGGGGTTTTTACGGAAAAGTTGATGATGCAAATATGCCTTATCCCGAAGCGCCGAAAGGGGTTGTATTAAACAGCCGCATTTTATGGGCATTCAGCGCGGCTTTTAACCAAACAAAAAATAATGAATATCTTTTTTTTGCTCATCGTGCTTACCAGTTTATTATTGAGTATTTTTTTGATAAAGAATACGGTGGCGTATATTGGATTGTTGATTATAAAGGCGCAATGCTCAACAGCCGCAAACAAATTTATGGTTTGTCATTTTGCATTTACGGATTTAGTGAATATTATAAAGCAACTGGTAAAGGGGAAATTTTAAACTA
>Ga0206830_1066_pt1 | contig 13690 bp, 14 predicted proteins | sample Alteio_BWOrgCont_76_FD_152884 | JGI IMG/M metagenome (GOLD analysis project Ga0206830, IMG submission 152884) | Enriched cells from forest soil in Barre Woods Harvard Forest LTER site, Petersham, Massachusetts, United States -... | ecosystem: Environmental > Terrestrial > Soil > Temperate forest >... | reverse complement strand
GGTGCTTTCTAAATTTTGTGCACTTGCAATACGTTCAAAAATAAGAATATGAATAGCGGAGTCTTTTGCTGTGCCGGAATGGTAGAGGACAGGTGTGGGAATTTTAGCGTGAATTAAAGCTTGCGAGCCTTTTGAATCTCGTGCGTGATGTTCCTGTGCGCGGCGACCAAAAAATATTTTAGCAACAATAGCTTTATTGCCCCAATGACCAAATGCGACTACTCTTTTTCCTGGAATGATGCGAATAATTTCTTCGCAGAGTAGTGGTTCAACATGGTCTGCAAGGGTGAGTAAGAAAGGCTTCGATAAAGCATAAGTTGCTTTAAGCAGTTGCTGTCGGCTGATTTCTTGCATGTGCATCATACAGCTTGTCTCCGCGTACTATTATTTTCTGCCAGAAATCTGATTCGTTTCTTATGATATCGCGTAATGAGGATTGACGATAGTTTTTCATAAAGCGCCAATAGTCACGACGGGTAAGGCCAATATCTTTGCTAGAAAAATAAAGACCGGCTATATCTTTAATGATCCAACGTGATTTTAATAGAGTATGTATGCCTGCACGATGCAGATCAATCAAATAAATTTTTTGAGTATCTTTGTGTAACAAAAAATGACAGATATAAAAATCTCGATGATTCATCCCACTTTCATGAATCGTTTTAGCAATATGCGCTACTTGCTGAATTAAGTTTAATTTAAACGAAAAAGAAGGGGGTTGATTAGGCCAGGTGGCACATAAATCTTCTAAGCTAACAATAGGAGTAATCTCTTCCATGCATAAAAAAGAATGAAGTTTAGCCGGATTTTTTCCTCGATAACCGAATGCAGTCAGAGTAGGTACTGGAATAGAAAGTTTTTGTAAGTGTTGAATGGCTTTCCATTCAGTATGCGCACTGAGAATAGGACATTTTAATTGTAAGATATTTTTTATTATTTCTTTGTAACCAACACCTTTATATTGTTTAATAAAATAATATTGCTGATTCAGTAATACTCTCTGAGTGCAACGATTTGCTTGCGTGCGAAAACACTCACCTTTTAATTGCATGAATTGATCAAAAGAAAGTGCTTGCGGTAAAGATTCTATTAAGTCAGCTGCTTTTTCTGGAAGGCTATAAATATTTGCTGTTTGAGTAAAATCTTTCGCATTTTTTTTTCCATGTCTCTCGTTCAGGGGAGATCAACATCTGCTGTAATGTTTGATTAAAAATCTCTTGCTTGAATGGGGATGGCAATACGATGCCTGCGTTTGCAAGTTTAATATATTTGGCATATCCGCAAACATCTAAAGTTAATACAGGCAGACCTGCTTGCATGGCTTCTAGTAAAACCGTCCCTGTATTTTCATGATAAGCAGGGTGCACTAAAAGATCTGCTGCTAAAAAAAAGCGTGCCACATCATGACGGCCACCAAAAAAGGTTACTCGATCAGCAATGTGTAGTTTCTTAGCTAACTTTAAAAAATGGGTTGGGTTATCTTGTCCTATGACCCAAAGGCGGGCTTTATTATTTAATGTTGCTAATGCTTGTAGAGTTCTGTCTAAACCTTTTGTTTTAAATCCAGAGCCGACCATCAGTAAAATAAACTCATCGGGATTTTTCTCTTTTGGAGGTAAGGGTGAAAAGGGTTGAATGCCTGGAGGTAATAAATGAAAACGCGAAAGCGGTGTTTGGTAAGTATCATGATAAAGATTTTGTTGGGTATCAGATAAAACTAAAATGGAAGTAGAATGATCTAGTGCAAAAACAGCCTTTTCATCGCGAAGGTATTGGCGATAGCGGGGTAGCCACTTGTACCAAAAAGGACGTTGTTCTTTAATGCGTGCTTGATAGCAAACATCTGCAGCATAGTAAATATCCAAGCCTGGCATTTTATTGAATCCAACAATGCGATCATAATTTTCTTGCGCTAATAGAGGTTGTATTTTTTTGAGAAAACTCTTTTGCCTGGGTATGATTTTGCCAACTTGAAACAGGAATAGTATGGATCGACAGCCCTGCTTCTTTTTCTCCTTTCCAGCTCATCGTATAAACATCTATGGTATGCCCGCGTTTTAAGCAAGCACGAGCAATGCGTAGAAAGTCTCGCTGTAATCCGCCAAAAGGAAAGTAATGAAAAAGACAGAAAGCGAGTTTCATAGGTGAAGGTCAGGCATATGCATGGGCTTTTTTCCTCTGTGCGTTTTCTGTTTTTCTTAAAATTTCACCGGCTAAGGCAAGATAGGCAATAGCGCCTTGAGATTTTTCATCGTAGTGAATGACAGGCAATCCGTGACTAGGGGCTTCTGCTAAACGAACATTACGGGGAATAACAGTATTGTAGACGCGCTCAGGGAAATGTTTTAATAATTGCGTTGATACATCTACAGCTAAGCGATTGCGACCATCGTACATGGTGCGTAGCAAGCCTTCAATTTGTAATTGTGGATTAGTAGAGAGTCGGATTTGTTCAATCGTATTTAATAAACCGCTTAAACCTTCTAGCGCAAAGTATTCACATTGAATAGGTACTAAAACTGAGTGTGCAGCAGCTAGTGCATTCACCGTTAAAATATTTAATGAAGGGGGGCAGTCGATTAAGATGAAGTCGTAGTGAGAAGCTGATTTTTCTAGTATATGTTTTAATTGAAATTCCCGTTCACTCATTTGCATGAGTTTTACTTCTGCGACTATTAAATCATTATAGGTGGGCAACAAATCGTAGCCTACCGTGGTATGAATAATGGCTTCAGCAAGAGAGACTTCTTGCAATAAGACATGTTGAGCGGCCCATTGAATTTGGGTTTTATCAACCCCACTTCCTGCGGAGGCATTACCTTGTGGATCTAGGTCGATCAGCAGTATCTTGCGCTTCATCACAGCAAAAGAAGCTGCTAAATTAATACTAGTAGTAGTTTTTCCCACACCACCTTTCTGATTGGCTATTGCTATCGTTTTTGTCACAAGTCTTCCTCTATATTTTCTGCACACGGACAAGATGTCTTTCCGCATGCAATCCTTGAATCGCCAATTTCTGTACGTCATGTACGTGAAATGCAGAGGGTATCTCTGCTATTTCTTCCTTTGGATATAAACCTTTCATGGCTAAAAAATAGCCGTTTTTATCAAGTAAATGCGCTGTATTCTCTAAAAACAGTCTTATAGTACCAAAGGCGCGTGAAATGATGCTATCAAAATAGGATGGTGTCTGAAAGTCTTCACATCTACTGCACACAACAGTAACATTTTTTAAACCTAACTCGGCGACAACTTGCACTAAAAATCGCGTTTTCTTTTGGCTTTTATCGAGCAATACCCAGGTGTTGCTCGTGTCCATAATAGCCAAAGGGATACCAGGAAGGCCACCACCACTGCCTACATCGAGCATTCTTTTCCCGTGTAGATAAGGATAAATAGCCAGACTATCTAAAATATGCAGAGTGATTTGATCTTGAGGTAAATGAATGGCAGTAAGATTATAAACCGCATTCCATTTTTCTAATAAAGTAAGGTAGTCGATTAGTTGTTGTTGAGTATCTGCAGAAAAATGATAACCATTTTTTTCAAGTGCGCGAGCTAGGGTTTCTTTAAGTGGCGTTAGCATAGCGATGGTACTTTTTAAGATGAACGAGTAATAAAGAAATAGCCGCAGGTGTAATGCCTGGTAAGCGAGAAGCAATGCCTAAGGTTTCAGGCCGGGCTGCCTGTAGTTTTTGTTTTACTTCTGTAGATAAGCTCGTGATATTGAGATAATCAAAGTTTTTAGGTAATCGCAATGATTCATAATGGCGGTGTTTTTGAATTTCTTCTTGCTGGCGATCTATATAACCCGCATATTTTATTTGAATGTCGATTTGCTCTGCGATTTTTTCATCTGTTAAAAAAGGCCCTAAGTCTGTAATAGTGCTAAGGTCAGAGTAGTTGAAGTTTGGACGAGCTAGTAATTCGGTTAAGTGATATTCGCGACCCAGAGGTTGATTCAATAAAGCTTCTACTGCATTTCCAATAGGTGTGTTTGGATGAATAACAGTCATACTTAAGCGTTTTTGTTCTTGTTCTAGCGTATTTCTTTTTTTCTCAAAAAGGCTCCAATGATCTTCTGAAATTAAACCGAGCGGATACCCTCTGGGTGTTAAACGTAAGCCCGCATTATCTTCACGTAATAGTAATCGATATTCTGCTCGACTCGTAAACATACGATAAGGCTCTAAAGTGCCACGGGTAATTAAATCATCAATCAGAACGCCTATATAGGCTTCATCGCGGCGTAAGATAAAAGCTTCTTTTTCTTGTGTGAGCAGTGCGGCATTAATACCTGCCATTAAACCTTGCGCTGCTGCCTCTTCATAGCCCGTCGTGCCATTAATTTGACCAGCAAAGAAAAGACCTTGAATGCATTTTGTTTCTAAAGAAAGTTTTAAATCGCGAGGATCAAAAAAATCGTATTCGATGGCATAGCCAGGGCGAGTGAGATGCGCTTGTTCAAATCCGCGAATAGAGCGTATGAATTCTATCTGTGTAGAAAAGGGTAAACTAGTGGAAATACCGTTGGGATAAAACTCATGCGTGCTTAATCCTTCGGGTTCTACAAAAATTTGATGCGATATTTTGTCTGCAAATCGAAGAATTTTATCTTCGATAGAAGGACAATAGCGAGGGCCTGTGCCTTCAATGACACCTGTATAAAGAGGTGACTGTGAAAAACCTTGACGAATAAGTTCATGGGTTTTTTCATTGGTGTGAGTAATAAAACAAGATATTTGATTCGGGTGTTGTTCCACTTTTCCCATAAAAGAAAAAACAGGTGTAGGTGTATCTCCCGGTTGTTTTTCCATGACATTAAAATCAATAGTGCGACCATCGATACGAGGAGGGGTCCCAGTTTTTAGGCGACCGACTCGTAGAGGTAGTTCTCGTAAACGATGCGCTAAGGTTTTAGCAGGTGGGTCACCAGCGCGCCCCCCTTCATAATTATTTAATCCAATATGAATTTTTCCTGCTAAAAAAGTGCCGGCGGTTAAGACCACTGTTTTTGCTCGAATGGTTAAACCCATTTGGGTGACAACGCCAGTTACTCGATCTTGTTCAATTAAAATGTCATCTACAGCTTGTTGGAAAAGAATAAGATTAGGTTGGTTTTCTAGAAATTTTCGCATAGCTTGCTTGTATAAGGCGCGGTCTGCCTGTGCTCGAGTTGCTCGTACAGCAGGCCCTTTGCTTGCATTCAAGGTGCGAAAATGAATGCCGGCAAGATCAGTGGCTTTAGCCATAAATCCACCAAGTGCATCTATCTCTTTGACTAAATGACCTTTTCCAATGCCGCCAATGGCTGGATTACAAGACATTTGACCTAAAGTTTCAATATTGTGAGTGAGGAGCAGGGTTTTTCTACCCATGCGTGCAGAAGCAAGAGCGGCCTCAGTACCTGCATGGCCCCCGCCTACTACCACTACATCGAATATTTCTTTTAAATCCAGCATAAAACTCTCTCTAGAAGGCTGCAGATATTAACATAAAAAAGCATTATATTTGTATGTCGATTCAATAAGGATCTTTTATGTTCAAATTTTACACTTCAAAACGATTTTATTGTATAGAATTAGTGGTAATTGTTGGGTTATTGGGATTTGCTTATTACTTAGAGTGGTTCCAGGGTCTTGCTCCCTGCGCTTTATGCGAAATTCAACGGATGGTGTTTGTCCTATTGGGCTTTTTATTTTTCTGCAGCATGTTTCGTTCGTATAAGTTGATGGATATATTAATCAGTTTTACTGCTTTATTGGGTATTTTATTTGCTTTACGTCAAGTTTGGATTCAACATTTGCCTCCTGCAACTTTTACAGGTACTTGTGACACAAGCCTTTGGTATTTATTACAAATCATGTCTTTTTCAGATGCGATGTTAAATGTTTTCTTAGGAGGGCCTGAGTGTGCAAAAGTGACCTGGCAATTTTTACATTTAAGTATCGCTGAATGGTCTTTAGTCTGGTTCACACTTTTTTTTATATTTTCACTCTTTTCTTTGCTAGGTAAAATATTTTAAACTTTGAATGATTCCCCAAAGGGCTAGACAGGTCATGAGGCCACGCCATAAAGCATAGCGATAGCGCCACCAGGGAGATTTTTTTGCTTGTATGTTACGACTGCTAAACCAATCGTTTCCATAAGAGGAGAAAATTTCTTCTCCTGCTGAGATGTTGCGTAAAGCAGTAAAGATCAGCAGTTCAGTTTTATCGTTATATTCATAAGAAACATTGGGGGTGAAGGAGTGATTATAAATACAACCATATCCCAGTGGTATGGCCGACTGATTTTTTGCAGAAAAATAATAATTAATAAAAAGTTGGTCTTTTTTTTCGGTGAATAAAGTGTGACATTCTTCGACTAGGCTTCCTTTTTTAATGGCTTGAGTAGCAAATACGCCATATCCATGAATGGGCGATTTCTTGACTATGATAGGGCCGCGATAGAGACTTTGTTTCATCATGCATATAAGTATATAGTAGATGGTTTAAAATGAGGAATATAATTATGGAACATACATTAGAAAGTGTTTTTTGGCCTAGAAGTAATAGTTTTATTAAACAAGCCTCTTTAGTGTTATTAGGTGTTATCGTATTAGCCGCAGCTTCTCAGCTGAGAATTCCCTTACAACCTGTTCCACTCACCTTCCAAAGTGCTACTGTTATTTTAATTGGTATGGCTTATGGCTCCCGTTACAGTGCTGCTGTGATTGCGACCTATTTACTGATAGGTATTTTAGGGGTTCCTGTATTTGCAGGTACATCATTTTTCGGTCCGACGGGGGGTTATTTAATGGGATTTTTCCCGGCGGCTATTTTAAGTGGTTATTTAGCTGAACGTGGATGGAGTAAGAATTTTATTACCAGCTTTATCGCTGCTTGTTTCAGTGCCAGTATTATTTTCTTATTAGGAATAATAGTGCTGTCGCAATTTGTTGGTTGGCAAAAAGCTATTACTCTCGGGGTTATGCCATTTATTTTTTCTGAAACGATTAAGTTACTCGCAGTTTCTATGATGGTTCCTAAAATGTGGAAAAAATCATGAATACTTATCACGTCATTAAAGATCCTGTACATGGCACTATGCAATTTACAGATCAAGAAGACAGCTGGGTAAAGCCCTTTATTAACAGTCCGCACTTTCAACGCTTAAGACATATTAAACAATTGGGCATGGGAGATTTTATTTTTCCTGGTGCTGTACACACGCGCTTTAATCATTGTTTAGGTTGTTGTTATGTGGGCAGTCAAATTGCGCATAAAATTGGTTTGGCGGATGAAGAGCGCCAATTAGTCATGATTGCTTGTTTGCTGCACGATATTGGTCATGGTCCTTTTTCGCATACTTTCGAAGATATTTTTCAGGGAAAATCTATTCGTCATGAAGATTGGACACCTTTTTTTCTTGCGGATTATCGTACCTCCGCTTTTTTTGAAGAATACAATCGCCATAATCCGCGTTATACCTTAACGCCTTCTAAATTTGCACAAATTGAAGATATGATTATGCATCGCTCGAGTGCAAAGCGTGTGCTTGCAGATATTGTTTCCTCGCAAATGGATGCGGATCGTTTGGATTATCTGCTGCGTGATAGTCATTTTTGTGGGGTGACGTATGGTCAGTTCGATTTTCGTTGGATGTTGCATTGCATGGCCATTGTGCAATCGGGCGAGAGTGAGCGTTTAGGGGTAACTCATAAAGGAATAGGCGTTGTGGAGCATTACTTAATGGCCAGACGCTTAATGATACGGAATATTTATTTTTCTTATAAAAAACTCGCTTTAGAATTTTTATTGGTTCAACTACTTTCGAATCTTTCTACACAGTTAGATCAAGCTGCTTATGCAGCTATTAAACAAACACGTTTAGGAAAATTATTAAGTCTTGTGAATGACTTTAATCAAAAAACTTTGTCGAAAGCAGTTTTCTTAGAAAAAGGTTATCCTATTTATAAAGAATTAGGTGATTATGATATTTGCTCATTAATTAAAACCCTCACGGATATCAACGATAACAGTCCCGCCTCGCAAATTGCGCAGAGATTACATTATCGTACTATTCCTAAAATTATTCGTTTAGACTTTATGAACATGGGAGAGCTAGAACCTCTCATTGCTAATTTTAAAGCTACTCATGCAAAATCTATTCAACCTTGGCAAATTGCTTTAATCAAAACACCGCATCAATCGTATGTTGCAGAAGGCGATCCTATTTTAGTGATCAATGAACACGGTGCGGTTAATCCTATCAACGAAATGTCTTTCATGATTCACGCTATTTCAGATAAACACGAACAAACAGCGTTTTTGTGCATAGATAGAGGGATTATGGAAAGAGAGGAAGTAGGTGAATGGGTGAAGAAAATAATGCATTCTACTGCTCCATCAACTTTCGATATGCCACTCCATAATTAATTAACACATAAGGTATGGCCCAGATAAGGCCTATGCCAAAGGGAATGCTTCCGATAATTAAAATGGCCACATTCATGACGTACAAAATGATGAGTGGCAGGACATTATGACGTGTAGCGTTAAAAGATAATTTCAGCGCTTCCAGCGGTCTAACCTCTTTATCTAAAATAAATCCCCATCCTAGACGCAGGCGTACCATTAAATAAATTCCGACAATGCCCAGTGGAATATTAATAATGAGCGTTAGAAGTGGCCCTAAAGTGGATGCCAGCATGCCGATGATAACAAAAGGCAGCATAACCAACATAATTAATAGCCAGAATAAGAGAAGTTTTATCATCAGTTTAGGCTGTTTGATGGGATAAAAAATCATGGAAGCAGCAATAGGTTTATCAAGCGCACGAAAAATACCTATACGCATAACGCCAAATCCGAGCACTGTAATCACTAAAGGAGAAATGACGGCAAAAATAACTTTCACGTACGCTATACTTGCCAGCACTCCAAAAACAAAAGCAACCAGAAGAAGCCATCCATACGCTCCCCAAATACTTTTCTTGGCCCCTCGTACTTTTTGCCAAGTAATCTGCATTGTTTCCCACACAGGTAGTTGATAGTTTGTATTCATGGCAAATTCTCCTGAAGAGATAATACTATTCTACCACTTATTTTTAACTGATTGATTAATAATGGATTAAAACTTATCAAATGATTTAATTTGAAACCCCTGCATCCTGCAGTATAATTCACGCATTCAGCATTTTGATAAAGGTTTTTCATGACTCCAACCCGAATTGTTATTCTTGCAGCAGGCCAAGGCAAACGCATGCAGTCTAGTATCCCTAAAGTATTACATACGATAGGGGGAAAGCCTTTACTCCTGCACGTAGTGGAGACTGCTATAGCGATCAGCGACATGCCTCCTATCGTGATTTATGGCCACGAAGGCCACCAAGTCCGTGCAGCGCTTTCGCATTTGAATATACAGTGGGTAGAACAATCGCAAGCGCATGGTACGGGACATGCTGTTATGCAGGCTTTGCCCTACTTGCAAGATAACGAACGCGTATTAATATTATATGGCGATGTACCCCTTATTTCAGTAGAAACACTGAAAAAGTTTATAGAAAAAACACCACCTTCTGCATTAGGTTTAATGACAGCTATTTTTAATGATCCAACAGGTTATGGACGGATTGTAAAAGATGCACAAGGGCAGGTAACAAAAATTATAGAAGAAAAAGATGCGGATGAAAAAATTAAATTAATCACTGAAATTAATACCGGCATTTATTGCGTAGAAGCGCCCCAATTAAAAAAATGGCTGCCTTTATTGTCTGCGCATAACGCACAAGGCGAATACTATTTAACAGATATAATTACTTTAGCTGAAGCTATTCATACTGAGCAACCTAAAGCCATAGAAGAAGTATTAGGCGTAAACGATCGTGTGCAATTAAATCGCCTAGAACGTTTCTATCAATATGAAATGGCTAAGAAACTCATGCAGCAAGGTGTCACACTTTATGACCCTCATCGCTTTGATGTGCGTGGCGAATTAATTGTCGGCAAAGATGTAGTGATTGATATCAATGCTGTATTCGAAGGCCGAGTTGTCATTGGCGATGGTTGTAAAGTTGGGCCACAAGTGACTATACGAGACTCACAAATCAGTGATCGCGTAGAAATAAGAGCGAATAGTGTTATCGATGGTGCTTCTATTGCAGCAGATTGTATTATCGGCCCGTTTGCCCGTTTACGTCCAGGTACTATTTTATCAGCCAAAGCGCATATCGGTAACTTTGTTGAAATTAAAAATAGTGTCATTGATGAGGGTAGTAAAATAAATCACTTAAGTTATATTGGCGATACCTTAATGGGTAAAGGTGTCAATATTGGTGCAGGAACGATTACTTGTAATTACGATGGTATGTATAAACATCAAACTTGTATCGAAGATCATGTTTCCATAGGTTCTGGTACACAATTGATTGCCCCTATCACTATTGGAAAAGGCGCTACCATAGGCGCAGGTTCAACGATAAGAAAGAATGCACCCTCAGATCAACTGACACTTTCGGTTAGTGAACAAAAAAGTATTAAAGGCTGGCAGCCTCGAGCCAAAAAGCCAATACAGGAGAAGCAGTAATATGTGCGGTATTGTAGGTGCAGTAGCAGAGCGACAGGTTGAAAAAATTTTAATGGAAGGCTTAAAGCGATTAGAGTATCGCGGCTATGATTCCGCAGGCATAGCCTTAATGGATAGTCAAAAACGATTAAATCGCCTGCGAGTGTTAGGTAAAGTAGGCGCTTTAGAGAAAGCTTTAGCAGAAGCGTCGGTAGCCTTAGCTTTACAAGGTAGTACGGGTATTGCACATACCCGATGGGCAACCCATGGTGTCCCTTCAGAGCGCAATGCACATCCTTTTATTTCTCACGACGAAATTTCTTTAGTCCATAATGGCATTATTGAAAACCACGAAGAATTGCGTCAAGAGTTGCTAGCCCATGGTTATCAGTTTACGTCAGAAACAGATAGCGAAGTGGTTGTGCATTTTATTCATTTTCATTATCAACAAACACAAGATTTATTGAAGGCCATACAAAAAGTGGTAGTACGCTTAAAAGGGGCTTATGCGCTTGCTATTATTTCTACTCATTGTCCCAATCGCTTAATTGCTGTTCGTCACGGTTGTCCTTTAGTGGTAGGTAAAGGCGTGGGAGAAAATTTTGTGGCTTCTGATGTGTTAGCCATGCTTCCCGTTGCACAAGAATTTATTTATTTAGAAGATAAAGACATTGTCGATATTACGCGTGAAGATATAACTATTTATGATATTTATGGAAGCAAAGTACAACGTAAAACGAATGTGGTAGATAATCATTACGATATGGTCGATAGAGGTGAGTACCGCCATTACATGCGTAAAGAAATTGCGGATCAACCTCAGGCAATTGCAGCTTGTTTAGAGGGACGTCTTCACTTAGAAAATAAATTAAAAGATATTAAGGCTGTGCAGTTAGTGGCTTGTGGCACTAGCTATCATGCTGCTCTCGTCGGAAAATATTGGATAGAATCTTTAACGGGTATTCCTGTATTCGTCGATATTGCGAGCGAATTTCGCTATCGCAATCCAGTAGTATTATCAAACACTTTATTCATCACTTTATCGCAATCGGGTGAAACCGCTGATACTTTGGCTGCTTTAAGACTCGCTAAACAATTAAACTATCTAGATACCTTGGCTATTTGTAATGTCCCTGAAAGCACTTTAACGAGAGAATCTGCGCAGGTATTTCTAACTCGTGCAGGTATGGAAATTGGTGTGGCTTCTACCAAAGGTTTTACTACACAATTATTGGCGTTATTGCTGTTTGCCCTAACTTTAAAAAAAGAAAATGCCATTACTTCTGATTTACAGAGGCTGCCGGTGTTATTAAATGAAGTGCTCACTTGTGATCAACAAATAGCGCATTTAGCTTATCGATTTATAGATAAGCATCATGCTTTATTTTTGGGTCGAGGAGCTTTATATCCTATTGCCTTAGAAGGCGCTTTAAAGTTAAAAGAAATTTCATATATTCACGCAGAAGGCTATCCGGGTGGTGAATTAAAGCACGGGCCATTAGCATTGGTCGATAAAAATATGCCGATTATTGCTTTAGCACCCTTCGATGGTTTATTCGATAAAGTAAAATCGAATTTAGCCGAAGTGCAAGCACGAGGAGGAGAGTTATATGTAGTGACTGATGTGCCAGAAGAATTTAATGGCAAGCAGATACATACCATTGCCATGCCTAAAGTGGATTCTATTCTTGCGCCGATTGTTTATACCATTCCTCTGCAATTATTGGCTTACCATGTGGCGGTACTTAAGGGCACAGACGTCGATCAGCCTCGGAATCTGGCAAAGTCGGTGACGGTGGAGTAGTAGTTATATCTAATCTTAAAGGCATAGATGAGAACACAGGCGTTGATCAGGCTTATCGTCTGGTAAAGGTTTTTCTTCAAGAATTTTAATAAGAGATTCTAGCGGTGGTCTTTGCGCAGGATCAGGAGAGAGTGCTTCTTTTACGAAACTTAAAAGGTTATCAGAGAGCATTTCTCTTTGTTTGAATCTTTCTATCACCCAATTCATTGTCCAGGCGAGAGAAAAAATATCCTGGTTCGCATGAGGCCGTACTGTATCCTGTTTCTTTTCTGTTCGTTCTGGTGGCCAGTAAACACAGTTAGCAGGTGTAGATAAAGCAAGTTCTTGATCGCTTGCATAAGACCAATAAAAATCAATAAAGTGAATGATGATATTCTCGGCGTCTTGAGAAAGCAGGATATTGTTATGCTTGATATCGCCATGAATAATGCTAATGCTATGCAGTCTTTGTAGTTCTTTTGCTATAGCCAGAAATGTTTGGGATAAAGACACATGCGGCATATGGTTCTTTAAAAAAATGTCTAGCGTATCTCCCGGAATAAAAGGCAAGATTAAGCGATAATCCCTTGGATTTTCATACATAACTATTTCGTAAGGACTTTTATCTGGATAAGCTGTATGAAAAAAAAGTAGTTCATTTTTTACCTGATTACACCTAAAGGAATAATTATGTGGTTTTTTGACTGCGATATCTTCTTGTCTGTTGTTTTTAAACTTTCTTACTGTGGCAAATGCGCCTATACCTAAATCTTGGGATGGGATAAAAACAGAATTAGTTTCGCTTTTGGCGTCGTCTTTTAATGTAACACTGGAGATCACTCGGCGTAGACCGCTAGGTTTATATTCAAGCAATCGTTCATTGATGCCTCGAGTATTCATTATTCAACATAGCTCGCAATTAACCATTTAATACCCACGCTTGCAAATTTAATTTGTAAGCGCGCTCGATCCCCTTGCCCTTCTTGTTGTAAAACAACACCTTCGCCAAATTGTCGATGAGTGACAGATTGGCCGATACGATATCCCGGAATGGCCGTTATTTTCGTGCGTGTTTGTGGCAACGATATAGTTGTTTTTACGCGCATGCCTTCTATTAAATCTATAGGGATTTCTTGTAAAAATCGCGAGGGACGATTATGCGTATTTTTACCATAGAGCTGCCGTGTTTCTGCATAGGTAAGATATAATTTTTCCATGGCGCGGGTGATACCCACATAACAAAGCCTGCGTTCTTCTTCTAATTTTTGTTGGCTTTCTTGGGATAGATAATGCGGAAATAGTCCTTCTTCGCAGCCACTTAAAAATACCGTGGTAAATTCTAATCCCTTAGCGGAATGA
>Ga0206830_1065_pt1 | contig 13708 bp, 14 predicted proteins | sample Alteio_BWOrgCont_76_FD_152884 | JGI IMG/M metagenome (GOLD analysis project Ga0206830, IMG submission 152884) | Enriched cells from forest soil in Barre Woods Harvard Forest LTER site, Petersham, Massachusetts, United States -... | ecosystem: Environmental > Terrestrial > Soil > Temperate forest >... | reverse complement strand
ATTTTAGGCTAGTCAGTGCACGAGGTGCAGCTTGAATTTCATCGAAAATAATCAAGGTATTTTCCGCAGATATTTTCCTATTCATATAAAAAGACAGTTGCTCAACAATATGAGCTGCACTTAGTTTGCCGGCAAACAAACTGACAAGAGCAGGATCTTCTTCAAAGTTGCAATATACCGAATTAAGATAAGCTTCCTTAGCAAACTGCTTTAGTAGCCAAGTTTTGCCTGTTTGGCGGGCTCCCTCCAGAATTAAGGATTTGCGTTCTGGTGAGTGCTTCCACTTTATAAGTTCTTGAAATAAAAAGCGTTTCATATTTTATCCACTAAAAAATGTCAATAGTTACATAAAAATATACCAAAAAATGTCAACCATAGACAGTATTTTGTGGATTTTAAATATTGGGGAATATTGAAGCTGGTAATTTCACATATCTCAGGAAGATGTGCTTTCACATTGCTAATGTTAAATAGGAAGGTAATTTCAAATTTTTAATAGTATATTCCATGATACATAGCATGACTGCTTTTGCCCGTACTCAAAGTCAAAGCCATTTTGGCTTTCTCGCCTGTGAATTAAGATCCGTAAACCATCGCTATCTAGAAATTCGCCTGCATCTTCCGGAGGCGCTACATGCTTTAGAGCAAGTCATGCATGATTGTATCCGTGCGCAAGTAAAACGCGGCAAAATAGAATGTTACTTTCGTTTTCAAGCAGAATCTGCGACTAATAATTCTTTAGAAATTAATGTTTCTTTGGCGAAAAAAATATCGGAAGCCAGTCAAAAAATTGCGCCTCTTTTCCCTGGTTCCATGGTGGTCAATCCTATTGATATATTGCAATGGCCAGGGGTGATTCAAATAAATGAAATCAATCTGGTCGATATCCAAAAAGAAGTCATGTCAGTATTAGAAAAAGCCGTGCAAGAATTAATGGATACCCGTTTACGCGAAGGGGAAAAATTGAAAGATTTATTTTTCCAGCGTTTAGATATTATCGACAAAGAATTGGCAACAGTGAAAGCACATCTTCCTGAGATATTAAAAGCTCAACGCGAAAGATTAATAAAATATTTTACCGATGCAAAAATAGAAATGGACACACAAAGATTAGAACAGGAAATGGTCATGTTTGCCCAGAAAATAGATGTTGCAGAAGAAGTAGATCGACTAGCAACGCATGTCGCAGAAGTGCGTCGCGTCATTAAACAGGGTGGTGCCATTGGCAGACGTCTAGATTTTCTGATGCAAGAATTAAATCGCGAGGCGAATACTCTGGGCGCAAAATCTGTGCACACGGCTACTACTCATGCTTCTCTCGAGATGAAAGTCCTCATCGAGCAAATGCGTGAGCAAATGCAGAATGTGGAGTAGATAAGTTTCTAATTTCTATTGCTTTTTAGAGCGTGCTGGAGTCAAATAGGCATGCTGCTTCAAGTTAAATCTTTCCCGTCACAAACTGCCCTATTTCAGCGAATTACTTCATCTGGCAATGCTATGGCTAAGTCTTTGTACAACTAAATTCTCATATAAGGAAATACCATCATGGATTCGGTACATCAGCCGCATGATAAGTTAGTAAAAAAATTATTGTCTAATGATGCTATGGCACGAGATGTTTTAAGTCTGTATTTGCCACAAGAAGTATTAAGCATTATAGATTTAAACCATCTTGAACTACAGAAAGATAGCTTTATTGATGATCAGCATCGAGCATATGCAGTCGATCTTCTATATAAAACCACTCTTGAAGGAAAAGAAGGCTATATTTGGTTGTTATTAGAACATCAGCGCAAGAGTGACTATTGGATGCCAGTGCGATTATTTAAATATATTGCCATGATTTGGGATAATATTAGAAAAACGTCTAAGCTGAAGCATATACCCTTGATTTACCCTGTAGTCATTTATAATGGAGAAAAGCCTTATCATCATTCATTGAATTTAAGTGATTTAATAGAACCGAAAGCTTCTAAAGAAATATTTAGCAAATTATTTCAAGAGCCTTTTTGTTTAATCGATCTTGCTTCTATAGAAGATGAAAGCTTAAGAAAAGCAGCACAAGATCGCATCATGGGGATGGCTTTACTGATGGCCCTAAAGCATGCTTTAGATAAAAACTTACAGCTATTTTTTGAACAAACCTTGTCTAAGGTATTAAAACAAATAGATGAACGAGGAGATGCAGATGTAGTAGCAACTTTGCTATACTATTTACTTAATCAAGGTGTGTTTTTAGATAGTAAACGTTTTTGGCAAGTATTTCATGATGAGTTCTCGCAAGAGGTGGAGGGTAAGATGGCAACTATTGCGCAACAGTTGAAGTATGAAGGTTTTGAACAAGGTTTACTGGAAGGCAGGCAGCAAGGTATGCAGCAAGGTATGCAGCAAGGTATGCAGCAAGGTATGCAGCAAGGTATGCAGCAAGGTATGCAGCAAGGGGTAGAAAAAACCAAAATAGAAATGGCTAAGTACCTTTTATTTAATGCGAACATGGGAATGAATCAAAAAGATCTTATTGCTTTCATTAGAGAATTAACAGGTCTTTCAGACGAAAGGATTCATACTCTTATATAAAAGATATTGGGATCTAAACAATTCTTATGCTTGTGTGTTTTTTCTGGGAAGAGGAAAGTCATTTTCGAGATAGTCAAGAACCGTGGGTAGAATATCTTCAAAGGCTGGTGATTTCTTGTTGAAAAAAGAATAGATGGCTCGAGGTCTTTTAAAGGGTGCTTCTTTTTCTTTTAGGGTAGCAAGTAATTTCCCGAAGCCTTTATTATAAAAAGAGTAATCGTAACTGCTCATCTCATCAGTACCAATGTTTAATTCCTGCATGGTTTTAAGAAGAAACTCTTTTTCAATTACTGAAAAATCATCAAGATTAAAGGATTTCAGTTCAAAAAAATATTCGAAAACTGCGAAGCAACAGAAAGCTGTGAGGCCAGCTAGCATAGAGCAAGAAAAGTATCCCATGGGTGCCAGGGTACGCCTATCTTCTAATATACCTTTAACGCAAGCTGCAACCAAGATTAGAAATAGTGTGCTCAATAAAAAAGCTGGCATGTAACGATACTTCCATAGGCGTTTTTTTATCATTGATTCACAGAGTTCCGCATTTTTCATAAGGTCATCAAAGGGCTTTAATTTTATTTTTAGTAAGTTATTTGAAATATATCGCGAATTCATTAATTATGTTCCCTGTGCTTTTTGCAAGAGTATATTGCCTTGCAATTCATTGCTGGCAATAAATAAAGTATTCGTCATAGCTAAAGTGGCGAGCATTTGCTTTTGAGTTTGAACTAACTGATCCATGAGTACATAACTCTGAGAGTTATATAATAATATCTGCCGCAAAATCCAGCCTAAATCATTGGTAATGACAGATGTAAACCAACCGGAATTGCTAGATTGAGTAATTAACTGTGTTCGCAATGCGCTGTCTGTGCTAAGGCTTTTACTATCTTCGTAAAGACGACTTAAAACAAAGCCATTATAAGTTTGTACTGCAGTAACTGTGTTATAAAAATTACGATAATTTTTTTGTGAGGTTGCATCTCCTCGCCAGCCAGCTGCAGGAATGGTTAAAGGTATTCCAAGTCCTGAAGCATTCACAAGATAATTCATGGTGGCATCTACACCTGTTCGAGGATCGGGAGAGACGAGAGGTTTGCCCAATAAAGTGGGAAAGGCAAGATCATTCATGTTTTGTGGATTGGGTGTTTGTATGTTGCTTGCTCCGAAAAAGGTTGTCAGTAAAGTTTGTTGCAAAGTATATTGGGCGCTTTCATTATTCAGAGAGCTGGAGCTGAGCGATGCAAACCAATTTTGTTCATTGCTCCAGTTAGTGCTCCAATCTACAGGGTCATCTGACGAATTATCCGTTGCTAAAAATGACGACGCCATTTTGGTAATTTCCATGAGGTAGGCAGGTAGATTATTTACAATAGCTAGTATGCCATTAGTATAAGTTTGAATATTTTTTAAGTACGGCTCATCAATAGAATCTGCTTTTGCTAAAGGAACATTTGCTATCAGCAAAGTGGCTACTACAAAACTTATTATTTTACGCATACTATTCTCCCTGAATATCAATATTTAATGTTCCAATCCCCTGATGAGGGTGGCGGTGAGGATGAAGGTGGAGACGAAGATTGATTTTGAAATCCCGTGTATGTGTCAGAGGAAGCAGGGGGCGGTGGAGGAGCTGCAGCCGGAGACGGTTGACTAGTCGTCATTTCTTCACTGGCTGGTGGTTTGAGCTCTGCTGGTTTTTCTGTGGATGATGTAGGTGGCGGTGGTACTTTAGCTAAGTTTTGCTTTAATTGATTCGTTAAAGCTTCATTTTTCTTCTGCTGTTGCTGCTTGGTTTGGCTTTGAAAATCTGAAGGAGATAAAATACCCTGATTATTTGGCGTTGTTGCATTGGGAGCGGTATTCGGCGTATTTTGTAAAAAGAAAGATTCCGCTGTAGCATAGCCTGTCACAAAAGCAGTGCCCATAATCACGCAAAAAAATATTATTTTTTTCAACATACCCTTACTCCTGCTCTAATGTTTTTAAAACGAGATCGAATCGTTCCGGTGAAAAAACGCGGGCTAAAAGACGTAATCGTTCAAAAACAATATTTCTTTTTAAGAATAAATTTGCCATTTTATTTTCAGGGCTATTATTTTCTTCAGCATACATCAGGAGTTTAGAAGCGGATCCCGGGTCGACCGTATCAATGGCTTGTAATAATCGTAGAATACGGGAACTTTTAACATGTACACATAAACTAATAAAACGATCTTCTTTGCCCAATTCAAAACGCGTTAATTGATCGAGTGTATCGCCAATAGTCTCGAGTGCTTGCTCTAAAGCAGGGTCCCCATCGAGTGTCCAATCCTCTGCGGCTTCCATAAAAGAAATGACACGATAAATCATCGGATCGTCATAACTTTTCCAATATTCATGGGCAGCTTGTAAGGTCAATTTTGGCATGCAGAGTCCTTTATTTGTTTTAGTATAGGATGTTTTGTGATAGTTTCAAAGGTAGAGTGTTTTATAGGATGCAATTTGTGTTAAGAGCGAGTATTGCAATTATACTTTTATTATTCCTATCTGGCTGTGTGAGCCATACGCATGAGTTCATGCAATCCCAAGTCCGTGAAAATTTATTGCAAGAAAATTGGCAACAGCAAATTGATAAAGACCCGATGAAGTGGAAAAAGCACGCCGATAATTGGCTGTGGTTTGGCGGAGCTAACGAAGTAGAGCAAATGAATCGCCGGGCGCCTTATTCGGATGCAATTAGCACAATGATGGTAAAGGTGCCAGATTTTACTCAAATTAAGGTGAATGGTGATTTTCAGGTTCAGCTTGATGGACGTTTTCAACATAATTCTGTTTATCTTTTAGGTCCGAATGAAGAAATTCGTCGAGTGGTAGTGGAAGTCAAAGACCATACCCTCGATATTCATCGTGTTGTAGAAAAAAATGAAGACCCCCGGCATGTGATCGTCCGTATAGCTATTCATAATCTGCAAAATCTGGTCCAAAATGGAGAAGGGAAAATAGAAGGTCGATTTATTCGCGCCAATCCACTTACCCTTACTTCAACGGGAAGCGGACCTATAGTGCTGGTGGGTAAAATTAATGTGAAGCAGGTAGATCAAATGGGTTCTGGGGATATTACACTATTGGGTGCTTATACTCCTTATTTAAAAATAGACTCTACTGGCAGTGGTGCAGTGAATATCAGTGGTCGTGTAGGTGTTGAATCTATTACGCATAAAGGAACTGGGGATATTAATATTATCGGTGCAGATACTAACTCTCTTTCTATTTGGGCAACGGGTGCCGGTAAAATAGGGATTCAAGGCATTGCGAATGTTAAGAAAATTGATGCAAGCGGGGATGCGCATGTGTATCTCTATTTTGTGAAGAGTAAAGATCTTTATGTATATCTCCAAGATAGAGCCAATGTAGGGCTGGCGGGAGAAACGAAAGCATTGTATGTGGATGCGAAAAACTCTTCTGTATTTGCTGGGAGTTATCTGCGCAGTAAATATACTTATGTACGTGCAAGACAGTGGGCGCATATAAATGCAGCTGCTGATGAGAGAGCGTTTGCCGCGGCTGATGACAATAGTAGTGTTTATCTGATTGGCTTACCGGATGTTATCTCGCCCTATGTGAACGATAATGCTGTGATCATTCCTATTGAGCCTCCACCCAGAACGCCTGCTGAAGTATTGCGCTACAAGAAGAAAAAGGCGAAAAGGTTTGGTAGCGAGACGTATTTACCTTAATTTATTCACAAATGTAGCCAAAGACGTCCCGAGAGACCCCGTCACCTTGTTTAAGAAATTTGGTGAAGGCGTGTAATCGCGATAATGAGATACTTTATATTCTTTATCCATCACATCCATTAAATTGCCCAACCCATCTACTAAGCCTAATTTAAGTGCGGTAGTGCCAGACCAAAAATCGCCATTAAACAAAGTAGCAGGATCTGCATGTAATTTATTCCCACGTGCATTCAGAACACTGCGATTAAAGTTTTCTTGTACTTCACTCAACATTTGATTGGCTTTATCTATATCACTTTTATTTTGGGGTAAAAAAGGATCCATCCGATCTTTTGCATCCCCTGACATATAGACTCTTCTTTCAATGCCTAATTTGGATAAAAGTTCTGTAAAGCCAAAGCCTTTCATAATCACCCCAATAGAGCCCGTAATAGTGTTAGGATTGACATAAATTTGATCAGCAGCGACTGCTACGTAGTAAGCGCCCGAGGCAAGAAAATCTTCTCCTACGACAGTAATCTTTTTATGATGCTTTTGCTTTAAAGTCATAATAGCATCGTACATAATTGATGCTTGTACGGGAGTTCCGCCGCCAGAGTTAATGTCTAAAATAATGCCCTTGGCATGATCATCTGAAAAAGCTTGTTTCAAGGCAGGGATAACATTTTCTGCTGAAAAATCACTGCCAGGTTCTATAATGCCATTTAAACGAATTAATGCGACATAATCACCGTCCAAAGAGGGGGTGATATAGTGTGCATTAAAAGCTATCCAAGTAAAAAATAATATTAAAGAAAACCATAAGATAAAACGTACCATTTTAAAGCGACGTTCAGCCCTTTTTTCTTTTAAAAGTGCGTGAATGAGTTCTTTAGCTAATGGGTTAGAAAAAGACTGTTGCTCTTTTAATTCGCTCATGTTATTCATACCCGCCAAGACAAATAAGGAGTGCTATGCGCTATCTTACACAAATAAACTTAACAGAGGGAGTCTCCCCTGTAAGTCATGACATTTTTGAGCTACATATGACCATTTTTTGGATTTGTGTGGCCATAGGCGTGGTTGTTTTTGGTGTTATGTTATATGCGATTATTAATCATCGTAAGTCTCTGGGAGTGAAACCTGCTGATTTTCATGAACATCTCTGGTTGGAAATATTTTGGTCGGTTATCCCCTTTGTTATTCTAATTATCATGGCAATACCAGCTACAAAAGTATTAATTCATATGAGTAATACTGAGAATGAAGATGTCACCATTAAAATAACAGGCTATCAATGGAAATGGCATTATGAGTATCTAGAAGATAGCATTAACTTTTACAGCAACCTTTCTACCCCTTACGATCAAATGTTTAAAAATGCACCTAAAGGAGAACATTATTTACGTGAAGTGGATCATGCTCTCGTTGTTCCTATCCATAAGAAAATTCGCTTTTTAGTCACTTCAAATGATGTCACCCATGCTTGGTGGGTACCTGATTTGGGCGTAAAACGAGATGCAGTTCCTGGCTTTATCAATGAAGCATGGACCCGTATTGAAAAACCCGGCACGTATTATGGTCAATGTGCTGAACTTTGTGGTATGAATCATGCGTACATGCCCATTGTTGTCATTGCTACCACTGAAGATCAATATAAAGACTGGATTGCCAAGCAAAAAGCAGGTGGGTCACCCGAGTTCTCAGCTAATGTTACCGCAACAGCCACTCCAGTAGTGGTCGCAGGTTCCGCAGCAGCGCCTGCCGGTCCTCCAAAGAAATTAACCAAAGAAGAGCTCATGCAGTTGGGTGAAAAAACTTATCTCAGTCGGTGCGCTATGTGTCATCAACCGACTGGAGCAGGTATGCCGCCTACCTTCCCAGCTTTAAAAGGTAGTAAGATTGCTACAGGTCCTGTCAATGAGCACATGGATCGCGTTTTAAATGGTAAAGCAGGTACAGCTATGCAGGCATTTAAAGACCAATTAAGCGATGAAGAATTAGCAGCTGTTATTACCTACGAAAGAAATGCTTGGGATAATAATACAGGTACACTGGTGCAGCCGGCAGATATTGCTGCTGCGAAGACTAAATAAGCTAAGAGAGCATTACTATGTCACATGTGTCACACGATCATCAGCACTATGCCCACGTAAAAAAAGGCTTTTTGCCTTGGGTAGCACGTTGGGTTTTTACGACTAATCATAAAGATATTGGTACATTATACCTTTTATTTAGCTTGGTTATGCTTTTTGTGGGTGGTGGTTTGGCTATGATTATTCGGGCTAAATTATTTCAACCAGGTATGAATTTTATTAATCCTGACTTTTATAACCAAGTAGTAACTACGCATGGTTTAATCATGATTTTCGGTGTGATTATGCCAGCTTTCGTGGGTCTTGCTAACTGGATGGTGCCTATGATGATAGGTGCTCCGGATATGGCATTGCCTCGATTAAACAACTGGAGTTTTTGGTTGTTGCCATTTGCTTTTACTCTTTTAATGAGCACTTATTTTGTTTCTGGCCCTGGTCCTAATTTTGGTTGGACTATGTATGCACCTTTATCTACTCAATATGGACCTCCTAGTACTGATTTCCTGATTGTTGCTATCCACATGATGGGTATTTCTTCTGTGTTAGGTGCTATTAATATTATTGCAACCATTCTGAATTTACGTGCTCCAGGCATGACCTTAATGAAAATGCCCATGTTTGTTTGGTCTTGGTTCATTACGGCATTTTTATTGGTAGGTGCTATGCCAGTGTTGGCGGGTGTAGTGACAATGGTTTTATTTGATCGCCATTTTGGAACCAGCTTTTTTAATGCGGCAGGTGGCGGTGATCCTGTCATGTTCCAGCATCTGTTTTGGTTCTTCGGTCATCCTGAAGTCTATATCATGATTTTACCGGCCTTCGGCATTGTTTCAGAAATTATTCCAACTTTCAGTCGTAAAAAATTATTTGGCCATCACTCAATGGTTATTGCGATGGCGTCTATTGCCTTCCTTTCTTACATTGTCTGGGGGCATCACATGTTTACCTCGGGAATGGCTTTAGGTACGCAACTTTATTTTATGTATGCCACTATGTTAATTGCCATTCCAACAGGAGTGAAAGTATTTAATTGGGTGACGACCATGTTCCGGGGTGCAATGACGTTTGAAACGCCTATGCTGTTTGCATTATCTTTTGTTGTATTATTCACCATTGGTGGATTTTCCGGGTTAATGCTCGCGATTGTGCCTGCAGACTATCAATATCAAGATACGTATTTTGTTGTTGCACACTTTCATTATGTATTAGTAACGGGTGCTTTCTTTGCTATTTTAGCTGCTATTTATTACTGGATTCCCAAATGGACGGGCCATTATTACAATGAAACATTGGGACAATGGCATTTCTGGATTTCTGTTATTTCTGTGAATGTGACTTTCTTCCCTATGCATTTCTTGGGATTAGCAGGCATGCCACGTCGTATTGCTGATTATGCATTGCAATATACTACTTTTAACATGGTAGCGAGTATTGGTGCTTTTGTATTAGGGTTAGCGCAGCTAATATTTTTATACAATATCATTATGACTATGCGAGGAAAATGGGATAAAGCTACCCCTAGAGTATGGGAAGGATCGCATGGCTTAGAGTGGACGTTAAGTTCGCCGCCTCCGTATCATAGTTTTTCTGAACCCCCACATATTGCATAGGAATTTATTATGCATATGAAAGAGTCCCCACATCGTAAAGTCGTTGGCATTATGACTCTTATCGTGGGGCTAATGTTTGGATTTAGTTTTGCTCTGGTGCCACTGTATAAAATAGCTTGTAAAAAAATAGGATTAAATACCTCTATTCCCATTAGTTCTTTTGCAGACCCAATAGCCGCAAAAAATTCAGGTGTCATTACTTCGCGTGATGTAACCGTGCAGTTTATTGCGATGACAAATCAAGGCCTCCCATGGGATTTTTATCCAAAAACTAAAATGGTAAAGATGCATCCTGGTGAGACTGCAAAAGTTTTGTTTTATGCTAAAAATAAAACGCATCAAGATATGAAGGTGCAGGCTATTCCAAGTATGACGCCTGTGCAATCTATTAGCCATTTTCATAAAATAGAATGTTTCTGTTTTAATCAGCAATCTTTAAAAGCAGGTGAAGTGAAAGATATGGCTTTAGTATTCCAAGTAGATAAAGATTTACCTAAAGATATACACACCATTACACTAGCGTATACATTATTTGATGCAACAAGAAGGAGTTAGGATGATGAAAAAGAAATACCATCCCGTTGATTATTATTTCGTTGCCGATCCGAGTTATTGGCCGCTGTTTGGGTCCCTTGGCATTTTTTGTGCGGTGCTAGGTTTAGTGAATGTCTTGCATAATAACATTATTGGTATTTATTTAAGCTTCGTGGGTGTTTTGTTGTTAGCCTTCACACTGGCTGGTTGGTTTGGCACAGTGATTAAAGAAAGCGTTGCCGGATTACATAGCGAGCAAATGGATCGTACTTACCGATGGGGCATGGTATGGTTTATTGTTTCTGAAGTCTCACTTTTTGGTATTTTCTTTTTTGCTCTTTTTTATACCCGTATGTACACTGTTCCAGAATTAGGTGGTGCGCCCGGTCAATTGATTCAAGATTTATGGATGGTAGGCAGTGCTTATACGCATCAAAATTTATGGCCACATTTTCAATCTGCTTGGCCTTTACTTAAAAATCCTAATAACACGCTTTTTCCTGGGCCTACTCAAGTCATGGATACCTGGGGCATTCCTGCTATTAATACCTTTATTTTACTCAGCAGTGCCGTAACAGTTACATGGGCTCATTGGGGTTTAAAGAAAAATCGTCGATGGCAAGTGAATTTAGGATTGGCGCTTACCGTTGCTTTGGGACTTTTTTTCATTAGCATGCAAGCGCATGAATATTATCTTGCTTATAACGAATATAAGTTAACGTTAGCCAGTGGTATGTACGGTGCAACTTTTTATACTTTAACCGGTTTACATGCATTACATGTCACTATGGGCGTCATTATGTTAACCACTATACTCATGCGTTGTATTCGTGGGCATTTTCTACCAGAGCATCATTTTGCTTTTGAGGCTGTTTCTTGGTATTGGCATTTTGTCGATGTGGTTTGGTTATTCCTTTTTATCTTTGTATATTGGATATAATGCATGCCATGGCTTATCAATGCAGAACAAGGCGAGAGTTTTCGTAAAAATCAGAAAAATTTAGTGATATTAGACGCTAGTTGGCATGGCATAGATAGCACTCGGGCAAGGCAAGAGTTTACAGAAAAACATATTGCGGGTGCCCGATTCTTTGATATTAATATTTTTAATGATCCTGAAGCGACTCTACCTAACACACTTCTGCGCGATGAAAAACAGTGTGCAGAACAATTAGGTGCTCTAGGGCTTCGTCCTGATTGTAAAGTGATTCTCTATGACCGTTCTAATTTTCATTCTAGTTGTCGTGCACTTTGGATGCTGAAATACTTTGGCCATTCTCCGCAGTTACTTTATATTCTCGATGGTGGGTTTGCTGCTTGGGAAAAGCTAGGCGGAAAAATAGAATCAGGTGAATCTTTGGTTGGAGTAAAAGATTACAAAATTCAGTTTCAAGAAGCTCATATACGTACACTAGATCAAATAAAAGCTAATTTAAAAAACTCCAAAGAACAAGTATTAGATGCGCGTCATCCCGTGCGTTTTGTAGGTGGAGAAGAGCCACGAGCAGGGTTGCGCTCAGGGCATATTCCTGGAAGTTTCTGTTTTCCTTATAACGTAGTATTTGATCAAAATGGGTTTTTTCTGCCTTTAGACAAGATTCGTCGTCGTTTAGAGGGTATTGGGTTTAATATTAATCATCCTACTATTACTACCTGTGGATCGGGTATGACAGCGCCTGTTTTAAATTTCGTGTTAGATATTTTAGGCAATGAAAGCAATAGCTTATACGATGGCTCATGGACACAGTGGGGCAGTGATCAGCTTTATCCGGGAGAAGTAAATTTAGACGAGCGTCCTGTAGAGAGGAGCATGTAGAAGCGCTATACTTCACTTAAGAAGGGGGTATACATGCGAGAAGTGCTTCAGACAGTACAAAAACCTATTTCTGCCAAAATACTCATTCCAGGCTCAAAGAGTGTTTCTCATCGTGCCTTATTATTAGCTGCTTTAGCCGAAGGTGTATCTGAAATTCATCATATACAAATCAGTGAGGATGTAAGAACTTTTGTCAGTGCGTTATCAGAGTTGGGTATTGCAGTTTATTTGGAAGAAAAATCGCAGCGAGTAGTCATCGCAGGTGGTAATGGACATTTTCCTAAAAAACACAGTGTTATATGGTGTAAAGAATCAGGCACTTTACTTCGGTTTTTATTGGCAGCTTGCGGGGGTATTTCGGGTGCATATTATTTTGATGGTGCTTTATCGCTACGTCATCGACCTATTGCTTCTTTATTAGAAATTCTCATTAACCAAGGTGTCACTTGTATTCCAAGTGATGCGATGAAACTTCCTTTTACCTTAATCACTAGTAAACCTTTAATGGGCGGAAAAATAAAAATAGATGCTGCAAAAACCAGTCAAATGGTTTCAGCACTTCTGATGATTGCTCCTTTTATGCATTCGTCTCTTTCTCTGCAGGTAGAAAATTTAGTGAGTGCTTCTTATGTCGATATAACATGCGCAATGATGGCAGAATTTGGTGTGTTAGTAGAAAGAAAAAGTTCTACAGAATATAAAGTGATATCTGGACAGCGCTACCAGGCCCGAAATTATCATGTGGAACCAGATTTATCTACTGCTTCTTATTTTTTTGCAGCAGCAGCCGTGACAGGAGGAGAAGTGACTATTCCTTTTGCTCATCGAGAAAAAACTTTGCAAGGCGATAGTGTTTTTTTAACGATACTGGAGAAAATGGGTTGTAAAATACAAGAAACTAGCTCAAGCCTTACAGTAAAAGGCACTCTTCATTTGCAAGGGATTGAAGCAGATATGCGAGACTGCCCAGATCTTTTTATGACATTGGCAGCTATAGCACCTTTTGCAAAAACACCTACGGTGATAACGCATATTGGTCATGCGCGCTTAAAAGAATCTGATCGCTTATTAGCTATGCGGGAAGGGCTAGAACAATTAGGGGTTCGCGTAGAAGAGGGCGAAGATTGGTTAAAAATTTACCCAAGCACTCCCCATGGCGGGGTTATTCAAAGTCATCACGATCATCGTATTGCCATGGCATTTTCTATTGTAGGATTGCGCGTTCCTGATATGATTATTGAAAATTCAGAGTGCGTGGCTAAATCTTGCCCCGAGTTTTTTCAATTATGGAAAAATCTTTAAAGGAACTATATGCTCAAACATTTTTTTAGGAGTTTTTTAGAAAAATATAAAAAAAATAAATTATCCAATCAAAAAATG